>Ga0209395_1000060_pt1 | contig 168806 bp, 142 predicted proteins | sample GOMGulsemesocosm_3_FD_184635 | JGI IMG/M metagenome (GOLD analysis project Ga0209395, IMG submission 184635) | Methane-oxidizing microbial communities from mesocosms in the Gulf of Mexico - GOM9D Gulf of Mexico (SPAdes) (version 2) | ecosystem: Environmental > Aquatic > Marine > Cold seeps... | reverse complement strand
ATACCATTTGCATTTAATAACTGACCACTTGTACTCGTTAAAATTGACGACTACGGCGTTGCTCTCAATCCCAATAGCCCGCTATTGGTCATTCGAGCGCCTTGTTCTCGACTATTTTCTCTTCGCACAACAAGATCAAATAATTAATACAAATGGTATTAGTCACACAGTGCTAAACTATTCAGGTGAACAAAATCATTGTTTCTTTATCTCTTCACCCAGAATATTCCATCGGATAACTTATGAAATACAACTGCCCTCTTTGCCAATCGCCACTGACACTCTCTGACAATAGAAGAAGCTTAGGGTGTGAAAGTAATCACCAATTCGATCGCGCCAAACAGGGTTACTTTAATCTGTTGCCAGTGCATCACAAAAAATCGAAGGAACCCGGTGATAGCAAAGAAATGATTAACGCTAGGCATGATTTTTTAAACGCCGATTATTACCTACCCTTAGCCCAAAAACTCGCTCAGATAGTTGCAGACAACATGCCCCACGACGGCACGTTACTCGATCTTGGCTGTGGTGAAGGCTATTACACGCGGCAATTACAATCGGTTATCCCATCGCTCGCAAATTATGGCATGGACATCTCAAAACCCGCGGTTGTTAAAGCGGCGGCGCAAGACAAGCGAGCGAACTACTTTGTCGCTAGCTCCGATCGATTACCATTGCAAGACAGCTGCTTAGATGCGGTACTTAAAGTGTATGCGCCTGCAAATGATGCCGAGTTAAGCCGTGTGTTAAGTCAAGATGGTGTGATTATCTCGGTGATGCCAGGACCTCGTCATTTATGGCAGATACGTGAATTCATTTATGAAGATGTTCGTGCGCATGATACCCAAGATACTCAATTTGAAGGATTTACATTAGACGTGAGCGAGCAGTTTTCGTTTACCATTTGTCCGAGCGACAAACACCGTGGTGCGCTATTACAAATGACGCCATTTGCGTGGAAAGCGAACGAACGTCAGACTCAGGCGATAGAAGATGCGTCAAACCTTGCCATTGAATTAGATTTTTACATCAACTGCTATCGGCGCGCCGTTGACCTAGGGTAAATCAAACGCCTTGTTAAGTTTGGCATAAGCGTCATGTAACAGCTGCGCCATATCCATGTAACAGGCAGTCGCTGCGATGGGCTTAACGTTCATTCCAGCGTTAACCATTTGAGTGCGCACTTCACTACACCAATTATGCAATCCTTTGCTTAAGGGTTGCTTCGCGCGATGTCCAAGCCAAATTAATCCTTGATATGGAATACTTAACACCAACAGAGACATCGCAATAGCACGCGGCAGCGCCTCCTCGCCAAAATACAAGAACTGCACGACAAAGGATAAACAAGCGATCATCGCTGACGTTTTTTGCATCAGTAAACACAGCGCAATGATGCGCGGCTCAGGAAAAATAGCCGCTAATTCACGTTGCTTTGGCCACAATTGAATATAACGTTGCCCCAGCGCTATTTGTTGCTGTATTTGATCCATAGTTCACCCGTGGTGTATTGACGATAATAATTTGATTTAAAGTAAAATTAAATGCAACACTGCTGGTCAATGCCATCGACATTAGTATAATAGTGTAATTACTTTAATCGTCAGTGATGTCGAATTTAGTGTATGTTATTTATTGTAGTGATAAATCAATGCTAATGCCACATCAGGCTGTGATTAACTAATACAAAGTGTGGTGTAGATCATTAGTACGTCACGTTTACTTTCACCCTCGTTCACTGGAAAAAGCATGTCCAACAAATTGGTTTTCGTCCTAAATTGCGGTAGTTCATCTCTCAAGTTTGCGCTTATTGACAGCCAAACTCAACAACAAGTTTTGTCAGGCTTGGCTGATTCACTGGGTTCAGACCAGCCATTTATTCAGGTGAAGTATCAGGGACAAAAAACAAAAACTGACTTAGCAGCGCTGACCAGCCACCAAGGTGCGATCGATCAACTAGTTACCACCTTAAATGAGTTAGGACTAGCACAGGCGATCATTGCCATCGGTCACCGGGTTGTGCACGGCGGCGAAAGATTTACCCAGTCGGTGTTAATTACACCAAACGTGGTGGCACAAATAGAGCAAGTATCAAACCTTGCGCCACTGCATAATCCGGCGAACATCATCGGTATTCAAGCCTGTCAGAAAGCCTTTTCTACACTGCCACAAGTCGCAGTATTCGACACTGCTTTCCATCAAACGATGCCTGAAACTGCCTATTTGTATGCGTTACCGAAAAGTCTGTATACCGAGCACGGCATACGTCGCTACGGATTTCACGGTACCAGTCATTATTATATTGCCCAGCAAGCGGCTATTGCACTAGACACGCCTGTAACACAACTAAACATTATTAGTGCTCATTTGGGTAATGGAGCGAGTATCACCGCGATCAAAAATGGTCAGAGTGTGGACACGAGCATGGGCTTAACACCGCTTGAAGGTTTAGTGATGGGCACACGTTGTGGTGACATTGATCCGGCAATACCCGGTTTTCTCGCCGACCAATTAGGCTACAGCCCACAACAAGTTAGTGACTGCTTGAACAAACAAGGCGGCCTATTAGGACTGTCTCAATTATCAAACGATTGTCGTGTCATCGAAGAGAATGCCGCGCAAGGACATCCCGGTGCGCAACTCGCGCTTGATGTATTCTGCTATCGTCTTGCAAAATATATCGCCTCTTATACTGTGCCACTTGGCCGTTTGGATGCGCTGGTGTTTACCGGCGGTATCGGCGAAAACTCTGATGTAATTCGTGAGAAAGTACTGTCGCACTTATCTATTTTTGGTTTTGAGCTCTGTCCACAGGGCAATAAAGCCGCTCGTTTCGGTCAACAAGGACAAATTACGACCGCGCAAGGTCCTGTCGCATTAGTGATCCCAACCGATGAAGAACTGGTCATTGCGCAAGATGCGATTCACATCACTAATAACGCTAAGGAAGCTTAATCATGCCATGGTCAATAATGTTAGTACCCGTTGGTTTTGGTGTCGGCTCAACGTCAGTTGGTATTGTTCATGCGCAAGAGCACAACACTCGCATCACTAATAACGCAAAGGAAGCTTAATCATGCCACGTACAATAATGTTAGTACCTGTTGGATTTGGAGTCGGCTTAACGTCAGTTAGCATGGGTATTGTTCATGCGCTAGAACGTCATGGCACCAAAGTTAACTTCTTCAAACCGATTGCCCAGCCGAGTCATGGTGATAATGGCCCTGAGCGCTCGTCTGCTATTATCGGTAAAAACCCAAATATCAAGCCGCCGCTATCATTCTCTCCGGCCTATGTCGCAAACTTAGTCAGTAGTGACCGTGCTGACACCTTATTAGAAGAAATTGTGGAGCGTGCTCATCAAGCGCTACAGGGCAATGATATTTTAGTGATCGAAGGATTAGTCCCGACGCGAAAACAGCAATACTCAGCACGGTTAAACAACCAAATTGCGAAGGCACTAGATGCTGAAGTAATCTTTGTTACGTCCCCTGGCGTCGATAATGCGGTGCAGCAGAAAGAGCGCTTAGAGATTGCTTGTCAAACATTCGGTGGCACATCATCCGAGCGAATAATGGGTTGCATCGTTAATCAAATCAATGCCCCTTTTGATGAGAATGGCGTTATTCGTCCCGATTTGGCGGGTACATCTAAGACCAGTACCAAAAACCAGATGGATGTGTTCCAACTATTTGGCCGCAGTCCAATTCGCGTCTTGGGCTATGTTCCCTGGAATGAAGCGATTATTGCGCCACGGGTTAGCGATCTTGCCCGCCATCTTGATGCCAAGATAATTAATGAAGGTGAAATAGCAACAAGGCGCCTGCGCAGTATAAGTTTTTGTGCCCGTACTATTCCCAACATGGTGGAAAAATTTGGTGCCGGGAAATTACTCGTTGCCTCGGGGGATCGCAGTGATGTCATTGTATCGGTTTGTTTAGCGGCGATGAATGGTGTCAAGATTGGTGCGTTGCTTTTAACCAACGGCTATGAGCCCGAAGCCCCCGTGATGAAGCTATGCCAGCAAGCAATGGATACGGGGTTACCGATCTTACTCGTTGATACCAATACGTGGCAAACCTCAATTGACTTACAAAGCTTCAATCATGAAGTGCCAGAGGATGACACTGGCAGAATTAACAAAGTCCAAGAGTTTATGGCGAGTCACATCGACAAACATTGGATCAGTTCATTAAGCAAGGCCAGTGGCCGTCAGCGTAGATTGTCACCGGCAGCATTTCGCTATCAACTGACAGAAATGGCGCGTAAAGCGGCAAAATCAGTGGTACTACCCGAGGGCGAAGAGCCACGTACGATCAAAGCAGCCACAATTTGTGCCCACCGAAATATCGCGCAATGTATTTTACTCGGCAATCCACAGACTATCGAACTTGTTGCTAAGCAACAGGGACTAGAACTCGGCGCTGGTGTCACCATTATTGACCCCGAATTAGTACGTGCACAATACGTAGCCCCGATGGTGAAAATGCGTGAACACAAAGGACTCACCGACATTGTTGCCCTTGAGCAACTTGAAGATAATGTGGTACTCGGGACGATGATGCTGGCTCAAGGCGAAGTCGATGGGCTAGTCTCTGGCGCAATTCATACCACCGCTAATACCATTAGACCACCACTTCAACTGGTTAAAACTGCGCCTGGTGCAAGCTTAGTGTCATCAGTATTTTTCATGCTATTGCCTGATCAAGTGTTGGTTTATGGCGATTGTGCCATCAATCCAGATCCAACCGCCGAGCAACTTGCCGAAATAGCCATTCAATCAGCTGATTCTGCTATCGCATTTGGTATTTCACCTAAGGTTGCAATGATTAGCTATTCAACCGGTACCTCTGGTACTGGCACTGATGTTGATAAGGTACGCGAAGCTACTAAACTTGCCCAAGCACGACGCCCCGACCTGATCATTGACGGTCCACTACAATATGATGCAGCGGTCATGGAGAATGTAGCCAAGAGCAAAGCACCGAACAGCCCCGTGGCAGGCAAGGCAAATGTCTTTATCTTCCCTGACCTAAACACTGGTAACACGACTTATAAGGCAGTGCAGCGAAGTGCTGACTTAATCAGTATTGGTCCGATGCTCCAAGGGATGAGAAAACCAGTAAATGACTTGTCACGTGGTGCATTAGTCGATGATATAGTATACACTATTGCTCTGACTGCAATTCAAAGTAAACAGGCGCAAGATCATGAATAATAACCAGTTTTATCTAAAGGACTACTCTCGAATCATCATGGTCTTACTCGCTAGCTTGGCGATTATTTCTTGTGGCGGCGATGAACATTCAAAGAAGATGCCTGAAGAGGTTGCCTTTGAATTTATCGATGCTGTGTATAATAAGAACGATCTAACACTGATCAAATCCCACGCAACGCCTAAGCTAGCAAAACTTGCCATTCACTATCGTAGTATCAAGAGCATTCAACGCCATATGTTTGATCTGCGCTTAGATTCTGCGACCATTCAGGTTACTGATGTTGGTGGCGATTTCTTCAGGAAGTCAAAAAAAGACATGAAGGTTGAGTTACATATTCGTGGGAAATGGCAAGGGGGCGTCGTTGCTGATGATCGCTTCTTGTTGCTTACGTGGCACGATAATCGTTGGAAAGTAGCGAAGATATCTAAGTCGTAATAATACGATGGTAACAGCAATAGCCGAGGGGATTAACTCCCTCGGCTTTTTTATAACAATTCCGATAATCTTGTGGACTTGTTGTAAGCAAGTAACATTAAATAAGTACACATGTTCATTGTTCTAGACTGAACATGAGCAGCTACATCCTGTATGCGTGGCACGCGATGGATGTCGATATTAGAGCAATGCACGAGCACATTGCCGAGTAATGGCTTGCTATTGGGATTGAAAGCAACGCCGTAGTCTTAAATATTAGCCAGCACAAATGATCAGCTAATTCATTGACTTGATATTAGTCAGTAATAAACAACGGTCCACATGGCATGATAGGTAGCTCAAATTCGTGAGGGTAATCGACTTCAACTAAATACAAGCCTCCTGCTTTGGCCATCGACGGCGCCTGCGAGCGATCTTTAAGTTCAAGTATTTGCTGACTATAAATTGGCAATTCACTACCCTCGCCTATTTTAATCAACGTTCCAACGATATTTCTTACCATGTGATGTAAAAAGCCATTGGCCTTTATATCGATCACGACGAACTGTCCCTGTCTTGTCACTTTAAGGTGTCTTAATTCACGAACAGCAGTGTGTGCTTGGCAATGGAGCGCGCGATAGGATGTAAAATCATGAGTACCGACTAAGTGTTGCGCACCTTGGGCCATGAGTTCGACATCCAAGTCTTGATAATAATGACTTAGGCCTTTCGCCAAGATTGCCGGACGTAGCGCCGTGTTACAAATGACATAGCGATAACGTCTGCCGGTTGCGCTAAAGCGGGCATGAAAATCTTCTGGAACGTGCTTTACCCAACGAATTGCAATGTCGTCCGGTAAATAGGTGTTAATACCTAATGTCCAACCACGGTCATTACGCACTGCTGTCGTGTCAAAGTGTACAACCTGTCCAGTACCGTGGACACCACAGTCGGTGCGACCTGCACACTGAACAGTGATCGGTTCATTAGCAAGCTTTGATAACGCTTTCTCTAACACACCCTGAACGGAGATAACGTCTTTTTGACGTTGCCAACCATAATATGCTGAACCATCATATTCAACACCTAACGCTATGCGCATAACTTAAGACCACCAAAATATAAAGGCGCATTATCGCGAAATAATGCGCCGGAGAATAGTAAAAATACAATGTTTATCGCGCTAACGTGAAATTAACCATTAACTGACCAATAATTCTGCTCCATCTCTGCATACCTAGCAGATAAAAATGCGTTTGGTGCGCTACGCTTCTGTTTTAGGTTCCGCTCAACTTTTCAGCTTTTTAAGTAGCCGACTTGCTTCTTTTTGCTGCTTGTCATCACCGTTTTCTGCAACAAAATCGAGAATTTCTACCGCGCTATCATGATCGTCTATTTCTAGGTACGCACGTGCTAAATCAAGTTTCTTTGAGCTGTTGTTTGGGTCATCATCAACATCTATCGGCTCGCCGGTCGGCAATACCTCTGGGAAATCTCCAAGACCAGTATCGAGATCAACATCCTTATACGGTTCAACGTTGTCATCAGATTGCGCCGAATCGTTGAGCAACTTGTCAATGTCGATAAAACTGTTTTCTTGCTCGAATTTCTCTAGCTGCTCGTTAAGTTCAATTTCTGATTCTTCTAACGCTATATCGGAGCCGTCTAGTTCGACGTCAGAACCTTCTAATAACGGATCCTCGATGGACAATATCTCACCAGGTTCGTCTGTTGGCTCACCTGACTTTGACATGTCGGCGGTTTGCTCAACGTCACCACCTTGTTCAACGTCATTGTCGATCGCGAGAATTTGATCGAGTTCGTCAATATGTTGATCAGATTGACTCGTTTGTGGCTCTTCCTGAGGTGCCAACATACCATCGAGAGCGTCAACTAAATGTTGGGCGGCTTCACTAGACATTGGATCATGTTCTGACGTCATCAAATACGGTTGCTCAACCACATCGCTGTTATACATCTTCTCATGTCTGTCGAGCGACTCTTCAGTGTTATTCGCTATCTCGTCGGAGCCAGACAATAACGCTTCAATTTCTGCATCATCGAATTGTTCTAGGTTTTGCGGTGGCGCTTCATTGGTTTCAACTGCGTCGAGTTCAACATCGCTGACGCTCTCACTAACAACATCACTATCATCAGCTACTGTTGTTTCTTCGAGCAAGGCGTCTAAGTCATCAACGTCAAGTTCTACATCGCTGGTACTATCGCTAACAACATCACCATCATCAGCTACTGTTGTTTCTTCGAGCAAGGCGTCTAAGTCATCAACGTCAAGTTCAACATCGCTGGCACTATCACTAACAACATCACTATCATCCGCTACTGTTGTTTCTTCGAGCAAGGCATCTAAGTCATCAACGTCAAGTTCAACATCGCTGGCACTACCACTAACAACATCACTATCATCAGCTACTGTTGTTTCTTCGAGCAAGGCATCCAGTTCATCAGCATCAAGTTCAACATCGCTGGCACTATCACTAACAACATCACTAACAACATCACTATCATCAGCAACTGTTGTTTCTTCGAGTAAGGCATCTAATTCATCAGCATTAAGTTCAACATCGCTTGCACTATCACTAACAACATCACTATCATCAGCTACTGTTGTTTCTTCGAGCAAGGCATCAAGTTCATCAGCATCAAGTTCAACATCGCTCGCACTGTCGCTGTCCTCAGCCGCTGCTGTTTCTTCGAGCAAGGCATCAAGTTCGTCGGCATCAAGTTCAACATTGCTCGCACTGTCGTCAACAATATCGCTATCGTCAGCCATGTCTGTTTCTGCTAGCAATGCATCGATGTCGTCAACATCAACCGCAGGGCTTTCAGCTTCAGTGCTTTCTGCTTCAGTGCTATTTGCTTCAGTGCTATCAAGCAGCGCGTCGATATCATCCGCATCAACCGCAGGGCTTTCAGCTTCAGTGCTTTCTGCTTCAGTGCTATCGAGTAACGCGTCGATGTCATCAGCATCAACTGCAGGGCTTTCTGCTTCAGTGCTATCAAGTAACGCGTCGATGTCATCAACATCAACCGCAGGACTTTCTGCTTCAGTGCTTTCTGCTTCAGTGCTATCGAGTAACGCGTCGATATCATCAACATCAACCGCAGGGCTTTCTGCTTCAGTGCTATTTGCTTCAGTGCTATCAAGTAGCGCGTCGATATCATCAACATCAACTGCAGGGCTTTCTGCTTCAGTGCTATTTGCTTCAGTGCTATCAAGCAGCGCATCGATGTCATCAACATCAACAGCAGGATTGCTATCGAGTAACGCGTCGATGTCATCAGCATCAACCGCAGGGCTTTCTGCTTCAGTGCTATCAAGCAGCGCATCGATATCATCAACATCAACTGCAGGATTGCTATCAAGCAGCGCATCGATATCATCAACATCAACTGCAGGATTGCTATCGAGTAACGCGTCGATGTCATCAACATCAACAGCAGGATTGCTATCAAGTAACGCGTCGATGTCATCAACATCAACAGCAGGATTGCTATCAAGCAGCGCGTCGATGTCATCAACATCAACAGCAGGATTGCTATCAAGCAGCGCGTCGATGTCATCAACATCAACAGCAGGATTGGCTTCATCGTCCGCACTTGCTAACAGCGCGTCAATATCATCGGCGCTCACAATATCATTGTTGTCGTCCGCTTCTTCTTCGGCTTGCATTAATAGCGCGTCTATATCATCGGCACTGACAATACTTGTATCATCTAACGGTACGTCATCTAGGGAATCATCATCAACATCAAGTTGAATAGCGTCTAAGTCGTCATCTGGAACTAATAATTCATCATCCAAGTCAGGAGTTAACAAGTCGTCATCTAAATCATCGAGTGACGCTAAGTCATCGTCGTCATCAGCAATCAATAATTCATCATCAAGCAATTCTTCGCTAAGAACGTCATCGTCGAGTGACAGATCTGGCTCCGCCACTTCAACAGCTTTTATTTCTGCTGGTTCGTCTACTGGCTGCCCTTTAAATCGTCTCGCGAGGAAGTAGAATAATCCACCAAGGCCTAATAGTGCAGGAATACTTGAGATAGCGGCAATAAACCAACCATTATTTAAAATCGATGTATGTTCGGTTAGCTTGTCTTGTTCAATCGCATTAAGTTCTAATTTTAAAGCCTCCAACTCTTTATGAACTTGTAAATCGATAGCCTCTTGGGTCTGCATCAATTCGAGTTTGTTCGTTAATTGGGAGATCTGCCCGCGAAGTTCGCTATTTTCGTCCATCAATAGCTGCATATCAGCCATAGCTAGCGTTAACTGCTGATTATTGACTAACTGCGCGGCGTTTGTATCACTAGGTTGAGCCAAGCTGTCATCGCCACTGAGGGCAACACTCTTTGTATCCACACTCTTTGGTTCGACAATTGGCGCACTCTGCGTAACCATATTAGGTAGGGATTTATCCGCTAAGTTACTCTTGGCTTGTGGCAGTTGTTCACTATCTTGAGCAATTTTTGATTTTGCTTGGTTAACGCTCACCAATTTTATCGCTTGAGCGCTAGGTATTGTTAACAGCGCCCCGTTTTTCAATAAATTAATGTTGTTATCAGCAAACGCTTGCGGATTAGCCATAAAAATGGCGATCATGACTTGATCAACCGATAAGCTGGGATCTTTTCTGGCATTTAGCGCAATACGCCAAAGGGTGTCATTATTCGTGATGGGACCATAAATAGGGTTAACGATTGTAACCACTTTTTTCTGATGCTTAGGACCCACTAATTCAATTGCGCCCACTGACGTTATCATGGCGCTAAGCACCATAAAACCGACTACGGTCTTAATTAATGATGTACTGTTTTGTTTAAATACGTCCATCTTTGTCCCTTGACAAAATGCTAAGCCACTAGCGATTTTATTGTAATTCTATGAATAGCAGAATCATTATAGCTAATAAAAAACAGTTGTATATCAGCTAATAACTAATGCAGAAGATTTTATCTACTATGCTACAAACCGGTTATAATATCAGTTAATTTACTTAAATATATAACAATTTAACGATTAAATGACGCTATACGCATTAAGTTGTTAGAAAAATAGATGCAATAAATACACCACTATAGCGCGAAGGGGCGGAACATTGAAAGAACGGTGGTCTGAGTAGACCACCGATATTAATTACGTGATTAGTAGAACTCGCGTATGAGTTTTTCGGCAATTTTGAGGCAATTTAATGCCGACGTCGTGCGAACATTGTCCGCAACTGACCACAAGTTTATGCCGTGAGGATGGGAAGGATCACTTCGCAGTCGACCAACATGGACAAAGTCGCTGCCGTTGGCATCTTCAATCTGAGTTGGCACGTGAGTAGGATCTATTTCAATCTGCTCAACATCACCTAACCAGTTCACCACATCATCTGGTTCAACAGGATTGAGTGTCTCGATATTAACCGACTGGGCTAGGCCATAAAACACAGATGTCATCACGCTCACAGGATTCACCATCACAGCGCTATCACCAAGTAACTTAACACTCTGGTCAACAACAGCTTGTTCAAAGTCAGTGAGGCCGTTGTCCAATAATTTACCGACTTGCGGTAAGTTGTTAAAGGCTAATTGCGCTGAGAATGGGTTGTCTTCTACCGGCATGCCATTAAGTAATTTACTACATTGGCTAGCTAGCTCGTTAATACCGAGTGTGCCTGCACTACTGACAGAATGATGACAGGTGACATTGATCCGAGCGATACCAACCTGATCATAGATTGGTTTAAGTACCGTCCACAGCTGAACTACACTTGGGCTCGGGCTAATAATGATATTAGCGTTTCGAAAATCACTAATCGCATCACCATTAATATGTGGTATGACCAACGGGATCTCAGGTCGCGTATTAAATGCACTCGTTGCATCTATCACCGCCACGCCTGCATCAGCTGCCAACGGTGCGAACTTAAGTGATACTTCTGCGGTGTCGCAGAAAAACGCAATATTAAATTTGCTCCAATCGGTACTATCCGCTAATTCCAATGCATGATTTTTGCCATTAAACACAACTGAATCGTCTTCTGATGCTTCAGCGGTGATAGCGATTAGCGCATCGATAGGGAAGTCGCGCTGTTCGAGTAACTCAATTACGGCCTTACCCAATGCGGTTGTTGCTCCAACTACCGCAACATTAAATTTTTCTGACATTACCTTTCTCCGATTTCACTATCTGGTCATTAACTCTTGGCTACTTGAATTGAGAAACCAAGTGCCTTTAATCGCTCTAAATCTCTAACATTATCAGTTGCTACCGACAATGCACTGAACTCGCGGCGCACTTTATACTGTTTTCTCAAATTATCAAAGCCCTTTGCGCTAATTCCGCGATGTCGACACAAGCGGTCATCATCCCTAATATCATAAATAAGCTGTATCATTTTATTTAGGGTATCTGGTTGTAATGATGATGCCAGAGATAATGAATCAATGTCTAACGCTGGCAGTAGATCCTCTACCCGTTTAGTTGGCGCTATTCCTACCTGCTGACACCAATGTTGATATAACATAAACGTACCATTTGCTTTGCCTTCTAAGCTATACCCTGCAATGTGTGGCGTCGCGATATCTACTAAGTCAAGTAAGTCGTGGTCGATGGTTGGTTCATTCTGCCATACGTCTATCACTGTCATTAACTTAGGGTTACGCTGCAAATGCAACAATAATGCTTTATTGTCAACAACGTCACCACGACAGCTATTGATAAGTACCGCTCCGGGTTTAAGTTTCTCTAGAAATTTTTGGTCGACAAGGTGGTGTGTGGCATCTATTCCGCTGCGATTAATAGGGACGTGGAGTGAGATAATATCCGCTGATGTCACCGCATCTAAGTCGCGATAATCACCGACTGCACCAGCTCGCGCTTTGGGTGGATCACAAAAAAAGTATTTAACTCCGAGCGCTTCAAACTTCGCAGCAAGTCGTATGCCGATATTACCCGCACCGACAATGGCGACAGTTTTCTGGCTAAGGCGCTCTGGCACTAATACGCTTAACGCACTAAGCACATATTCAGCCACTGCCATCGCGTTGCAGCCAGGTGCACTACTCCATGCGATGTTACGCTGATCTAAATAATCCTGATCAATATGATCTACACCAATCGTTGCAGTGCCGACAAATTGCAGTTTGTTGGCTTTGGCTAATAGTTCAGCATTTACTTGGGTGATCGAACGTACGAGTAATACATCGATATCAACCAAATCATCGCTGACCATTTCTCGGCCCGACTTTTTCACGACTTGGGCGAAATCACCAAAGAGTTCATCAACATATGGCATATTCTCGTCAGCCAAAATTCTTAGCATTACAACCGCTCCTAAATCCAATAAGTTAAATTGTAACAAACGGATTAACCTTTTAGCTATCAATAAAAAAAGCCAGACTAGTGTCTGGCTTTTTTTTAATCAAATATCACGTTATACCCTAGGTCATTGCAACGACAGGATTTAAACCGTTATAAAACCTGCCATTTCAATGATTATCGGGGTTTTGACTATTTTTCAAATTTTTGAAAAATTAATGTGGCATTGGTGCCGCCGAAACCGAAGCTATTTGACATCATCGTGGTGAGCGAACGTTGCGTAAGTTCTGTGACGATAGGAAGGCCAACAGCCTCTTCATCAGCCTGTTCAACGTTGATTGACGGCGCAATGAAGCCATTTTTCATCATCAACAGTGAATAAATCGCTTCATGAACACCGGCAGCGCCTAGTGCGTGGCCTGTTAATGATTTAGTTGAACCAAATGCTGGCATGTCATCACCAAACAATTCTTTGATCGCACCTAACTCTTTAACATCTCCAACCGGGGTCGACGTACCGTGAGTATTGATGTATTCGATATCGCCATCTACTGTTGCCATTGCTTGTTGCATACAACGAATCGCGCCTTCACCAGACGGAGCAACCATGTCAAAACCATCAGATGTTGCGCCATAACCAACAATTTCTGCGTAGATATGTGCGCCACGTGCTAACGCATGTTCAAGTTCCTCAACCACCACCATGCCGCCGCCGCCGGAGATCACAAAACCGTCACGGTTAGCATCATAAGTTCGAGACGCACGCTCAGGGGTATCGTTAAATTTACTCGATAATGCCCCCATCGCGTCAAAACCCATCGCAAGTGTCCAATCAACTTCTTCACCACCACCAGCGAATACAATGTCTTGCTTACCGAGCTGGATCTGTTCCCAAGCATGACCAATACAATGTGCAGAGGTCGCACACGCAGAACTGATTGAATAATTTACGCCTTTAATCTTAAACGGTGTCGCCAATGTTGCCGACGCTGTGCTCGACATGATTTTTGGCACTAAATAGGGACCAACGCGCTTAACGCCTTTATCGCGTAGCTTATCCGCCGCGATCACTTGATCAGATGACGATGCCCCGCCAGTGCCAGCAACAATACCAGTTCGGAAGTTTGACACCATTTCCGGCGTCAAATTAGAGTCGTCAATCGCTTGCTGCATTGCTATATAAGTATAAGCTGACGCTTTCCCCATAAAACGCAACGCTTTGCGGTCAACAAATTCACTAGGATCTAGGTCGATATCACCCCATACCCGGCTACGTAACCCATATTCTTCAAATTGCTCTGAGTACGTAATACCGCTGCGTCCTTCGCGTAATGCTTGAGTAACTTCTTCTGCGTTATTACCAATACTTGATACAACGCCTAACCCTGTGATAACTGCACGTTTCATTTTTAGTCCTGTCCTAACTTTAGTTGCAAGCATTGTAATGAGTTTCTTTCGCTCTAGTGGTCAGCTTTCCTTAAGATATTTATGTTCTTAAGCGCAAATTCATCGATAAAGAAATGTTATAATACGCTTAATTTTTTGAATTAGGTACTAAACTATTGTCTCAGTTAATAAAAAATGCAAAATTGTGTTGGAATGAAAACGGTGAACCCAGCGCAGAACTCTTCGATGATTTGTATTTTTCCACCGATGACGGCCTCGATGAAAGCCATTATGTGTTTATTGAGCAAAATAAATTAGCGCAGAGATGGCAATCATGCCAAGCGCAATATTACGTTATCGCTGAAACAGGTTTCGGTAGTGGCCTAAATTTCTTAGCAACGTGGCAATTTTTTATTCAGTGGCGCGGTGAAAACCCTGATCACCCATTAACGCGTCTATATTTCACGAGCTTTGAGAAATACCCATTAACCGCGAGCGATTTGGCCAGTGCGCATCAGCGTTGGCCAACACTATCACCGTTAGCCAATGCCTTACGCGGCCAATATCCAAGTGCCATCGCAGGATGTCACCGACATCAGTTCGACGTAGCAAATAATGCCACGGTGATATTAGATTTGTGGTTAGGTGACATCAATGACACCCTGCCGAATCTGCATTACTCTGGCGACGGTCTTGTTGATTGTTGGTTTTTAGATGGTTTTTCCCCCAGTAAAAATCCAGAAATGTGGAATGATACACTCTATAACAATATGGCTAAATGCAGTAAAGCTAACGCGACACTTGCCACTTTCACTGCCTCAGGGAATGTGAGACGAGGCCTTGCTGGCGCAGGTTTTTCGATAAAAAAAGTCAAAGGCTATGGTAGAAAGCGCGAGATGATCACCGCGACATTTAATAAAAACCATGCGATTAACTCCCAAACAACTTGGTATCACCGTCAATTGTTCGAAAAAGCCAGCATGATATCCGGTCGCGCTATCACAATTATCGGCGGCGGGATTGCTAGTGCAACACTTGCGTTGGCGCTTGTTAAGCGCGGGTTATCGGTGACCGTTATCTGTCAGGACGGTGCCATCGCCCAAGGGGCGTCGGGTAATCGTCAAGGCGGATTTTATCCGCTATTAAATGCCAATCACGATCAGTTGAGTCAATTTTATTGCCAGGCGTTCGGGGTGGCTAAAAATATCTACCAACCGTTTGTGAAGGCGCACCCTGAGTGTGGTGATTTCTGTGGCGTGTTACAACTAGCTCATGATGAGCGTCAACAGCAACGCCAGCAAGCCTTAATCAACAGTGGTTACTTTCCAACGGACATGGTTAACACCTTAACGACCAGCCAAATGAATGCATTTGCCGGGGTCGCGGTCAACTGTAATGGTTTAGTGTATCCGCAGGCGGGCTGGATAAGCCCATTGATAATGACCCAAGTATTATTTGAACAAGCTGCATCGACTAGCAAACTAACTCTAATTTGTGATACCAATATTGTTCAGTTAGCCTCAAGGGATAACTGCTGGCTCGCCATTAGCGATGACCAGCAACAATTTGAATGTCACGAACTAATTCTCGCAAATGGCCATCAGCTAACCCATTTTGACCAAACAAACTCATTGCCAATGTATGCTACCGCTGGGCAAGTTTCACATGTTCCGAGCACCATCGAGTCTACGCCATTACGCGCGGTACTTTGCTATCAGGGCTATATTACGCCTGCACTTAACAACAGCCATTGCGTCGGCGCTAGCTTCGAGCGCGATATCAACAACACGGCAGTGTCAAGCGATGTTTCCCAACAAAACATCGACAAGTTACACACTGATACTCAGCGAGCATCCTGGGCAACTTCCCTAGAACAAGCGACCACGACAGGAAAAGTGGGTGTTCGAATGAGCGTAAAAGATCATCTGCCTATGGTCGGAAACGTGCCAGATTATGCGAAAACTCTACTCGATTACGCCGATTTGGCAAAAGGAAAACCCGCAACGGCCTACAATAATTCGCCCATCTGTAACAACCTTTATATGATAGGCGGCTTAGGTTCACGCGGTATCACGTCTGCGCCACTGTTGGCAGAGATATTAACCGCTCAGATAACCGGCGAGCCCCAGCCCATCAGCCAACCAATGTTAAACAAACTTAACCCTAATCGTTATTGGGTGAAGCAACTCAAGCGCGGGATAATCCCGCAACAATCGATAATCGCTAAGGCCAATCATGTTTAAACTACAACAATTTTCGATTGCCCAAGATCAGTGTGCGATGAAGGTGTGCACTGATGCCCTTCTCTTTGGCGCTATGGCGCCGGTTAAACCGGGAGGACGCGTGATAGATATCGGCACCGGTACGGGTCTATTGAGCCTAATGGCGATGCAGCGCGGCGCTGATCATGTTACCGCCATCGAGCTATTAGCTGCGCCAGCACAACAAGCACGTGATAATGTACAACGCAGCCCTTGGCCAAACAATATAGAGGTGTTCGAGCAAGACATTCTCAATTATCACACCACGGCCACGTTTGATTTAGTGATCAGTAATCCACCATTTTTTGATCAACATTTAAAAAGTGATGACAGCGCGCGTAACACAGCGCGGCATACCGATACACTGAGCTACCAAAGCTTATTAGCTAAATCAAAACAATTACTTAGTGTTAATGGCAGTGCCTATTTTCTAGTGCCAACCCACGCAGCAGACCAATTTATCGCGTTAGCAAAACATAACGCTCTGTTTTTACGAACAAAAACAACGTACCAATCGAATGAGTCGACACCATCCAAGGTCTGTGCGCTTCTCTTTATTACCACTGAAAATCAAGTGGTTAACGAGAGTAATGTCGTTATTTATAATAGTCATCAGCAATACAGCGAGCAAAGTAGCGCATTATTAGCACCCTATTTACTGAGATTTGCCAAGACGTGAATATTTTCGGCGTTGGCAGATTGACGACTTATAATTTAGACCAATGAATTCTTGTATAATGATTTTGCTCAAATATACTAACAGGCATATCCTATTAAAATGACGGCAGCCCCATTGCAACAACGTGATACTAAACTCGTTAGCTGGTTTCGACAATCAGTCCCTTATGTAAACGCCCACCGCGGTAAAACCTTTGTGATTATGTTAGGTGGAGAGTGCATCGCACATCCAAATTTCTCCAATATTGTCGATGATATAGCACTCCTAAAATCGTTAGGAATTAAGATTGTTTTAGTCTATGGCGCACGCCCACAGATAGAAAGCGCCCTGCGCGAGAAAAACATCGAGAGTCAATTTCACCAACAGCGACGGATCACAAGTGACGAGACCTTTGACGTCATTAAACAAGTTGTTGGCCGCTCTCACTTTGAAATAAATGCGCTGTTATCTAAGGGGCTTGTTAATACGCCGATGCAAGGGGCGAGCATTAATGTCGTCAGTGGCAATTTCATTACCGCGCAGCCGTTTGGCGTTCAAGATGGCGTTGACTTTTGTTTTACTGGCCGCGTCCGCCGTATTGATACCGAAGGCATTAAGCAACAATTGGCTCAAAACGCCATTGTATTGGTCAGTATCATTGGCTATTCAGTGACTGGCGAGAGTTTTAATCTCAGTGCCGAAGAAATTGCGACCCAACTTGCTATCCGGCTCAAAGCGGACAAAATGATCGGTTTTTGTTCTGAGCATGGTGTGTTAAATGACGCCGGTGAAGTGATCGCTGAAATGTTCCCGAAACAAGCGCAATTACGACTCAATGAATTGGAGTCAACCGGAAAAATAATGACCGGCACTGCGATTTACCTACGTGCTGCAATTGCATCGTGTCGATCAGGTGTTTCTCGCAGTCATTTAGTCAGTTATCAGCAAGACGGTTCACTATTGCAGGAATTATTTTCTCGTGACGGTATTGGTACCCAAATTGTGATGGAAAGCGCCGAACAATTACGCCAAGCAACCATCGAAGATATAGGTGGTATTGTCGATCTGATTAAGCCATTAGAAGATCAAGGGTTGTTGGTGCGTCGCTCACGTGAACAGTTAGAGATGGAAATTAATTTGTTTACCATTGTTGAGCGTGACGGCCTAGTGATAGGTTGCGCAGCACTTTATCCTTCCAACGACGGTATCAATGGTGAAATGGCCTGTGTGGCAACCCACCCAGAATATCGTAAGGCATCGCGCGGTGACGCCTTAGTTCGAGAAATTGGCAAACAAGCGAAACGCCACGGGCTATCTAAGTTATTTGTATTGACGACCAGCTCAATTCACTGGTTTAGAGAGCGTGGCTTTGAGCCGGGTGATATCGCCAAACTACCGATGGAAAAACAAGCATTATATAATTTCCAACGTAATTCAAAAATACTGATTAAGGAATTATAGGCAGAGGGTTATGAAGCATTTTAGAAAACTTCATCGCGCGCCTATTCGTGTAATACGACTCAATAGTCGACGCGCCAAAATCGACTTTAAGCGAACGATGCTTAAACTTAAACTCGCACTGGCGCAAGAAAAACAAGAAACCAAAGAGATGTTAGCAACATACACCAAGGCAACACGTGGCGGTGCAGGCAAGGCTGAAATGGCTGCTGCGCACGCCCAGTTTTTTGATATTCTCAAAGGATTAGGACTCGGTGTTTTTGCCATATTACCCTTTGCTCCCATCACCATTCCGGTGCTGATAAAGCTCGCTTCAATGGTTGGCGTCGACCTGTTACCGAGCTCATTTACTAGCAAAAAAGATAAGTAATCGACATCGACATTAAGCTTAAACGATCTGTTGGCTACAACGAGCGTTTAGGTGGTAACACCACGCTAGAAAAAATCAATCCAGCGACTAGCGACATAAAGATTAAAAATGATTGGGTACCAATCGACTCGACACCAAGCATGTTTTCGCCCGACACAATGGTATTCAAACCAATATAGACTTTACTGCCAGGCACTAATATAACCAAGCCCTGAAGGGACACAATAATCGCAGGAGCATTAAATATCCGTGCATATATATTACTGTAAATCCCCACGCTAAACGCACCAAAAAATGCGCCAAGCGCGATGCCAAACGATGGTGTTGCAGCCATACTCACACCAAATGAGATAAAGCCAGCAATGATCCCCCATGGCGCATCTTTCAGTCGTATTTTAAACATCACCACGAGGCTCGATCCTAACAATAACACCGCAAGCCAAGCCGTCCATGCAGGTACGGCCTCTGCGGCAACGTGATCGACGGTTCCCCATAACATTTTACCAAGTGCCATGCCAAGTACCGCTCCAAAGTAGAGCTTAAATAATAACATCACCGCATCCATGATCCGCGCTGTTCCTGAAAGCAGATCGCGAGCCGCTAATTCCCTTAGTCCTAATGTCAGCGCGAGCCCTGGAATAAATGCAATAATACTCGATAAGACGACCAGTGAAATATTGATATGGGGGTCAAGGTGCATAATGCCGACGACCATAAAGGCAGAAACGATCGATACCAACGGCTCAAGCATTTTGGTAACACCACGAGAGATTGATGACCAATAAACAAAGAGATATACCACCAAACTCATCACGAATGACCATATTACGTCATTCCAACTGGTTGCCATCAACATCGCAAACGCGCCGCCCGATACACCAAACGCGACAAATGTCACGGCATGGGAATATGGAGGTGGTTTATGCTCTATCTCATGCAACCGGTCGATCGCGTCGTCTAATGAGCGCTGACCACAAGCTAACTCTTCCACCAGCTCGTCCGTTCTAGCCAACGAGCCAAGATCTAAATCACCTGGTTTAACACGAACCACATAGTTATGCTGCGCATCATGTTCGCCCTTTAACCACAATGCAAACGTTAATGAGGTAGGCGTTACAATAAATGAGCCACCCAATCCTAATATCGCGGCGACATTCGATAAATGTGCCTCTAGGCGATAAGCAGGTGTGCCAAATTTATGCAAAGCTTTGCCAAGATTAATGATAAATTTTCGACGTAGGGCAAACGGGAAAGTGGTCACAAAAGTTCCAAGTAAATAAGCAATTGGTTAAAATTAAGCCTAACTGATCGGGTTAACAATTAACACCGAATCGTTGCGAGATTGGACTAATTGCCAAAATAATACATAGGACTTAAAAATAGAAGAAGCGGGATTTTAGACAGTTTTCGGCAAGTGTAAAGTATTTAAGTAATTATCAGCACATTATTTGCGTCAACAAATGTTTACCACTGAAATGATTGCCACAAACAACTGATATACCGCCTAAAGATAGCAAAAACTATCTAATAGCGTAACGATTTTGAGACAATTCTACATTACCTAAACGTTATCTATAAACGAGAAATCAGGATCCTGATTTCTCGTACTTACTAATGCCAGCCAGGAACCCCTTTCATATCAGGTAGCTCATGAGCAATCCCTTTGTGGCAATCAATACAGGTTTTCTTCCCCGATGCTAGCGCGCTTGAGTGCATTTTAACGCTGCGACTCCCCTGCTCACTAAAATCCATGTACTCAAAGTTATGACAATTTCGACACTCTCTTGAGTCATTATCTTTCATCCGCTTCCATTCACGCATCGCCATCGATTTTCGATGGGCAACGAATTTTTCGCGGGTATCGATAATGCCGGTCAACATTCCCCACACTTCTTTACTCGCGGCAATCTTACGAATGATTTTGTGGGTCCAGTCTTTTGGCACGTGACAATCGGGACACGTCGCACGGACACCCGAACGGTTAGCGTAGTGAATAGTTTCCCGATACTCTTGGTATACATTGTCATTCATCTCATGGCACCCAATACAGAACTCTTCAGTATTCGTTAGTGATAATGCCGTATTAAAGCCGCCCCAAAAAATAACCCCCCCAGCAAATCCAAGCGCTAACACTAAGCCGACGCCGGCTTTGCTTGGCGTTGATAACGCTTGCCAAATGTTTTTAATAAATTTCATTAATATTCCTCATTAATCTGTTAATACTGAGTTAGCGAATCGACCGCTTTAAACTCATTTTCAACCAGCGGCTTGCCATCAACTTGAGGAACATGGCACTGTAAGCAGAAGTAACGACGCGGTGACACATCGGATAATGTCATGCCATCACGAGTCTCAAAGTGGGTTGGACTAATTTTAGTGGCGCCCGTTTCACGGGCATATTTCCAACCGTGACATGATAAACATTTATTAGAGTTAAGGTCGATGCGATACCCTCTTATTTGATGAGGCACCACAGGCGGTTGATGCACGTAATTACGATCAATTGGTTCACGGTCTTTAAGCACGCGTTTGAGCTTGTCTGCACCACGTGTTACATCAAGTTCAGCAGAGCCTCGTAGCGACTCAACACCGCCATTATTTGATTTAACACCTTCGGACAGCGCGTTCACGCTTCCAGTTAAACCAAATATCAGTACTGCTACTATTAATTTATTCATTTTTTATTGCCTTAAATTTGCAAGTCTTATCAGTCGCTAAGCGATGTCCGAAAACGTGAAAGCGGCTCACGGTTATGCTTTACGAATCTTTATTGCACATTTTTTAAAGTCTGTTTGTTTTGACAAGGGATCGGTAGCATCTAAGGTCAGTTTGTTGATTAACTGACGGGCATCAAACCATGGCACAAATACTAAACCTACGGGCGGCCTGTTACGACCTCGGGTTTCGATACGGCTCTTCATCTCGCCCCGTCTTGACTCTACAATTACTTCATCACCACGACGAAGTTTACGCTGGCGTGCATCATCAGGATGCATAAACACCACAGCATCGGGAAAAGCTTTATACAATTCGGGGACTCGTTGCGTCATAGAGCCAGAATGCCAATGCTCAAGGACCCGCCCAGTACATAACCACATATCGTATTCTTCATCCGGTGACTCGGGTGGTTTTTCATAGGGAGCGGCGATAATCAACGCCTTACCGTCTGCTTTACCGTAAAACTCAAAATCTTTACCCGGTTTAACGTACGGATCTGAACCTTCTTTAAAGCGCCACAATGTTTCTTTGCCATTAACGACCGGCCAGCGTAAGCCGCGAGCTTTTTGATACATTTCGTACGGTGCCAAGTCATGTCCATGTCCGCGACCGAATGTCGCATATTCCTCGAAAAGCCCTTTCTGAACATAAAATCCGAAGTCATTAGCTTCATCGTTTAGCGCTTTCGCTTCTGTTAGTGGGAATGCGTCGACATTGCCGTTGCGATAAAGCACGTCATACATCGTCTTACCGCGTAAATGAGGCGCCGTTGCCAATAATGACTCATCCCACACCTCTTCGATCTTAAAGCGTTTTGAGAATTCCATTAATTGCCATAGATCCGATTTCGCTTCCCCTGGCGCTTTCACTTGCTGAAACCATTGCTGAGTACGGCGCTCTGCATTACCATAACAGCCTTCCTTTTCAACCCACATCGCGGTAGGTAAAATCAAATCACCGGCCTGACAGGTCACTGTTGGATAAGGGTCGGAGACAACAATAAAGTTGTCCGGATTACGATAGCCTGGTAGCCCTTCTTCATTCATGTTTGGCGCTGCTTGCATATTGTTATTACACATCACCCAATACGCATTTAGCTTGCTGTCCTTTAACATGCGGTTTTGCTCAACAGCATGATAGCCCGGTTTAGATGGGATCGTCCCTGATGGTAACTTCCAGATTCTTTCAGCAATGTCGCGATGTTTTTTCTTCTTGACCACCATATCTGCTGGTAATCGGTGAGAAAATGTCCCTACTTCACGTGCAGTACCACAGGCAGACGGTTGTCCTGTTAGTGAAAATGGCCCACAACCGGGCAGCGATATCTTTCCAGTCAGTAAATGGATGTTATACACCAATGAGTTCATCCACACGCCACGCGTATGTTGGTTCATCCCCATTGTCCACAGTGACATCACCTTCACGTTCGGATCAGCATAGGCCTTAGCAAGCTCTATCAATTTTTTTGCCGAAACACCTGATATTTTTTCTGTTTTCTCCACCGAATACTCAGCCACTTGCGCCTTGTATTCGTCAAAGGTCATATCATGAATCTTTCCGGCGCTATCAACATTTTTCGCCGCTTGTTCAAGCTTATGCTCCGGACGTAAACCATAGCCGATGTCGGTTGTGGCTTTCTTGAAATGAGTATGCTTGTTGACAAAACCCCAATTGACGGCATCATGCTCAATAATATAGTTAGCAATAAAGTTGGCGATGGCAAGATCGGTATTCGGCGTGAAAATCATGCCGTTGTCCGCAAGCTCAAATGAACGGTGTTTGTAAGTCGATAATACCTGAACTTTAACGTGTTGATGGGATAAGCGACGATCAGTGAGACGAGACCAAAGAATGGGGTGCATTTCAGCCATATTCGAGCCCCATAGCACAAAGCAGTCGGAGTGTTCAAAGTCGTCATAACAGCCCATCGGCTCATCAATGCCGAAGGTACGCATAAAGCCCCCCACGGCAGACGCCATACAATGGCGTGCATTGGGGTCTATATTATTGGTGCGAAATCCCGCCTTCATCAATTTAACCGCAGCGTACCCTTCCATCACTGTCCATTGCCCTGAGCCAAACATACCAATGCCAGAAGGCCCTTTCTCCTTTAAGGTTTTCTTAAATTTCTCGGCCATGACATCAAACGCCGTGTCCCAGCTCACCGGATGAAACTCACCATCTTTATGATAAACACCATCACGCATTCTAAGTAATGGTTTGGTTAATCGGTCCTTGCCATACATAATCTTAGACAGAAAGTATCCTTTAATACAGTTGAGCCCTTTGTTAACTGGCGCTTCTGGATCACCTTGAGTCGCCACGACTTTACCGTCTTGACTACCGACCAACACGCTACACCCTGTACCACAAAAACGACAAGGTGCCTTGTCCCACTTTATTTTACTTTTCGCCGAATCGGTTTCTAAATTTGAAGCAACCACCGGAATTGACATACCTGCGGCGGCAGCCGTCGCTGCAATGGCATTCGCTTTAATGAAGTCACGTCTTGATAGACTCATCACTTCTTCTCCTGACTATAAGGTTTGCAAAAGTTGCAAACAAAAAATGTAATTTATCTAAAATTTATTGGCTGATGTTCATTCTTTTGATGCGGTACTAAGCCTGCATCGTTATGATGAAAAATCAGTGATGTATCAAGTACGCCATCGAGAGTGCTTAAACGTGTTATGACATCGACAATATTCTTTTCTTTGTCGGTTGCTTCAACGGTTACCACCATCGCACCTTCGTTACTCACGTCGTGCACCTGAGTACCCGGTAGTTGTTCTAATCGTTTGGTTACGGCACCGCAGTTTTGCGGGAATGCCTTAACTAACACGCCCGCAACATGCACTGGCTCATTTTCTAATAGATTAATCATGATGCGTCCTCAAGAAACTTCCTTTGATTTTTTCGTCAACAGCTTCAGTAAAACCATCGACACTGCTGCGACGCCGGAAAACCCAATGATAAATATGGTAGGCATTGCTACGTATCCCAATACCGTCCAGATTGTTGACTCTAATGTGCTCATTATTATGTGCTCCGACTATTCCTTTTTGAGTAGTCTAACCAGACTGATTCATTCGATATTGATCGAAATCAACTTCTCAATAAACTTACAGATTCTAAGGGAATATGGGGCTAAATTAGATATTGCCTTGAGTTAGATCAATTGCATTAGCAGGACACGGGATAACACAAGCGCCACATCCAGTGCAATCTTCGAGGTTGATTTGGGGTTGGGGGGTAGAACCGGCAGCATACACAAAGCTTATCGCATCGACATCACAGACATCTTGACAACTTTGGCAATAGACATTACTTTTTGCTAAACAACTATCGAGGAAAGTCAGTGATGTTTGCCACGCCTTATTGGCACGGTGGGCGGTAAATAATGGTTGCTCGCAAACCTTAATGCACTCTTGGCAAAACGTACATTCTCCAAGGCCAAAATCTACGGTAGGAAAACCAGCGTCACCCTTGACAATTATCTTCTCCGGGCAGGCATCAATACATTCGTCGCAGCGACTACAGTTATCGATAAACACTGCTTCACTAATGACCCACGGCAAACGCCGTGAAGGCGTGACAGCCGTATTTTTCCCTCGAAGTAAATTTCGCCTACTTAAATCCACCGATTAGACACCTTGTTACGCGATAAAAACGCTACTATGGCAGCCTCACGAAAACATTCAATCGTTACCGTAACCTAGCTTGATCTGAATCAATCAACAAAATTTATCCATAAAAAAAGCCGATGCAGGGCTGCATCGGCTTAATACGGTGTAACTTTCGATTAATTAATTATTCGAAAGATACAGTGACTTCATTTGAACAAACATCGCCTGCGCCACAAACAGTGTAAACATAGCTGTCTGCCGTTGAATTACGCATTCTGTCAGTGAAACGGCCGCTATCGCTAACGGTAGCGATCATTTCGCCATCACGATAGATGCTAACTTCTTCACCAATGCTGTTCCAGCTAAGGCTTACCTTAAGTGTTCCAAGGCGTGAACGGTATTGACGACGAACATCAAGTTCGATTGCTTGGTCAGCAACAACCACCGTATGCATTGCTTCATCACTACGTTCGCCACTATCGGTAACAACTAATGTCACGTCATAAGAACCCGCTTCGTCAAACATATGAACAGGGTTTTGCTCGCTTGATGTAGAACCATCACCGAAGTCCCATGCCCAAGTCGTGATGTCATCATTTGAATCAGTACTACCGTCTGTAAATGCGACGCTAAGCGCGTTGCTATTATCAAACTCAAACGCTGCGTTAGGTGCAGCAGGTAATACCTCACCAATTGCCGTTAATGTCATTGACCAGTTGTTTAACGTACCAGTATCAGCAGCAAAGTAATCAGAAACATTTAATGTCCAATCACCCGTTGCAACTTCACCGTTAAAGGCATCTGTCATGTAACTTTCGTCGATATCATCCGCACTACCACCAGAACGCGAACGTAAGGTGTGCATAGTACCAGTTGGTGAGGTCAGTGTAATAATGATATCACCAACCCAAGTATGGGTGATGTTAACATAAGCGCTAGTACCAAATACCGTTAACGGATCTTGCACATTGATAACGCTGTCAATACCTCTACTATCGTCATCTGGAATTGCAATCATCTCGTCGTTAGTATACGTGTGATCGGCTAGTCCTTGTGGTAGAAGATTCAAGCGTACCGTTTTACTCTTCATCACATCCGGAGTCGCTTCATCGCCATCAGTATCGCCAGCGACAGTTACCATAAATTCGTAGTTACCCCACATGGTATCATCGGTCGTCGGTACCGTAAGTGTGAACGTTCCACCAGTACTAACACTTTCAGCACTTAATACTGCACCTTCAAGACCACTTTCAAGTGTGATTGCAACATCACCACTCCACTCAGCAATTGAACCTACCGAGAATTCATAGACTGCAGTTTCACCAACGACTTTATCCATTGACGTCGCATCAACGGATAATTTAAATCCTGGCTGTGGATCAGTATCCAGTAGTAGCTGCTCAAGGTTCAAGCGACGGCCTTCGACCATTTTACCTTCAAGCGAGTCAAGTGCATCACCACTGGTCATTAGCAACTCTTTAAGTTCAAGTGCATTAAGGCCAGGGTTAATTGAATAAGCCAATGCCGCGCCACCAACGACTTGAGGAGTCGCCATTGACGTTCCAGAGAATGTTGCATATCCACCTGGAATAGTCGATAAGATTGCAGAACCTGGTGCGGCCATGTCTACACTTGTTAGTCCAAAGCTAGAGAAGCTTGATAATCCGTCTGTATTATCGGTACTTGCAACCGACAGTACATTCGGTAATTCATAATTCGACGGGTAATGTGCTCCAGTATCATTATCTGTCCCAGCATTACCAGCAGCAGCAACGAATAGGATATCCGCTTCGCCAGCTGCAGCGATAGAGTCTTCAAGCGCTTGGCTGAAACCACCGCCACCCCATGAGTTATTAAGGGCGATAATGTTAACACCACTGTCTTTAAGTGCAACCATATAATCGATACACTCGATTGCATCTGCAGTAGTACCACTACCTGCACCGCTTAAAAATTTACAACCGATGATTGACACATCCCAGTTAACACCGGTAACACCAACGCCATTATTACCTTTAGCGCCAATAGTACCCGACACATGCGATCCGTGATCGCCATCATCCATTGGGTCGCCAGAACCGTCAATCGCGTTAATCCCATGAACATCATCGATGTAGCCATTGCCATCATTATCGATGCCATCGCCCGCGATTTCAGCTGGATTTGTCCACACATTATCTGCAAGATCTTCATGGGTATAGTCAACACCAGTATCAATAACACCAACGATAACATCAGAGTCACCAGTAGAAATGTCCCATGCTGCTTCTGAACTCATGTCTGCGCCAGGCGTAGAAGTGTTACTATGCGCCCAAAGCTCACTATAACGTTCGTCATTAGGCACTGACGTGGTAGTGTAGATAAAGTTCGGCTCAGCGTATTTAACATTTGGATTTTTGCTAAGCTCTTTAATTGCTTCTTCTACTGACAGCTTACCCAATTTTGCATGCGCTAATAAACCTTTATGAAGGGTTTTAAATTTGTCGTCTTGTCCGTCGCTGTTCTTATCACTGATTGAGGCGCCAACTGAACGCCAAGCACTTAGTTTTTGAGTTTTAGATGTGCCTTCTTTAAAAAGAACAATAACCGAGTCGCTGTCATATTTTTCTGTTTGTACTGTACTTGCTGCGGTAGCAAGAGATGGTAATAACGCTAACGTGATTATAGATAGTTTAAAATTCATATAAATTCTTCCAATTCGTAAAACAAACATATTTGACATAAGCATGAGGCTCATAACAAACGATTTACTGCTAGGTCGTTCTTGCTTTGAAAATTAATAAACGCGACATACCGAGTCCAGTCGAGTTCATGTTGTGTTCAGGTATTAACAAGTAATGATAGATTTAAAGCAAATTAGCCATAAATGATACTAAATCTTGATGGTCTGACCGCAAAACCAGCATAAACGATGATTAAAAATAAAGCTCTAATCATTCCTTGCTAGAAAATAATTTATTCCCATCACGATGACCCAACCTAATAGACCAAAGTACTACATAGCCTTGTTATCGTTCTCTTTTATCCGAATCGACCAACAACACAGACTAACCCTATCAAAGCATTAATCCAAAAAATATCCCCCGTTAGGTTGATTGCTAGTCGGGCGTTAGCTACCTAAGTTTAATAAGACTTATTTCCACGCAGAGTGACATGAGGATGTTACCAACGAGGATAAGCTATTTGCTAGTTATCTTACTTATCAGGAGTTTTGTGTAGCGCACTGACCCACATAATGAGCTCAGTGCTTTATAACAAGGCTGACATTAACAAGTAGTCATGTGCAGGGGATTTTTTCTTACCAAGTTATTGTTCAACCCAACCGCCAAGGCATTTCGGGTGTTCAATAAGGAAAAAACGATCTGTGCTGAATATGTAAAGCTGCCAATGTTGGGCACCATTTGGGACCCGTTGGCTATTAGCAAAACTTTTTAAGCAGTTAATTTGTGTGATAAGCCGTTACCTGCTAATTATTGGAGAAACAAAGAATGACAGGATTTAAAAAATCACTTTTAAGCACCGCGATTATTTTGGGGCTTAGCTCATTTGCACACGTACAAGCAGAAGAAACAAAAATAGAGCAACCAAACATTTCTATTGCTCAAGCAGCAAACTCTGTTGGGTCAGTTGCAATAATTGAACAAACATCGGTTGATGAAAATGGCAACATTGCAGTTATCGACCAAACTGGTGAAAATAACGGCGCACGTATCACCCAAGAAGGTGCATTTAATGATGCAACCATCATGCAAAATGGTAATGATTTAGTAGGGATTGCAGAAGCATTTGGCGACGACAATTTCCATAGCATGACCCAAACAGGTACCGGCGGCCAAGCTAGCATGACCGTTACTGGTAACAACAACATGATGACGTTGATACAAAATGAAGTTGAAGCACCTGGTTTTTTCACTCATAGCGCTGTGACTAGCGTCACTGGTGATGACAATGAAATCGAGATAACTCAAGACTCAACCGGTGCCTGGGCTTATGCTCGCGATATGGTGGGTAACGCTAATACCATCGTTATCGAACAAGGTGGAGATCAATGGAATGAAGCATACACTGACCGCTTAATGGGTGATGCCAATGAAATCGATATTGAACAAGATGGTTATTACAACATCGCTCAACTAAGAGATATGATCGGAAGTGACAATGACGTATCAATAGTTCAAGAAGGCGATAACAATCGTTTGTATGCCAACGATCTAGAAATGGAAGATGGTACATTAGACATCGACCAAGACGGTGATGGCAACGTTGCTATGCTAACGGTACAAGGTGAAGATAACGATCTATCGGTTGAGCAAGACGGTCAAGTCAACAATGTTGAAATGTTAGCGTTTGGTGATGACAACCAATTTGATGTTGAACAAGACGGCATGGGTAATGACGTTTACATGGGCGTTATCGGGTTTGATAATGCATTCGAAGTTGAGCAAACTGGCGATAGCAACTACGCATACACTGTAAACTTTTCTGGTAATGATAATGAAGTTGAAATGAATCAAACCGGTGACGGCAACGACATGAGAATTCAAATGGGTTCTTCAACGTCTGAGTTCACCGCAAGTGATAATAAAGTTGATATGTCGCAAGATGGCACTGAAAACGAAATGTTAATTTCAGGTAATACTACTGAAAACAGTGACAATAACGAGATTATGATGAGCCAAATAGGTGACTTCAACATCATCGATTTAATGTTGAATGGTTCTGATAGCCTAATCGATATCTCACAAGTCGGTATGGATAACGTCGTTGGTGCAGATGGTGAAGGCGCATTTAGCATCACTGGCTCTGGCCACGAATTCCTCGTTAGCCAACAAGGTAACGACAATGCGGTTATGGGTTCTATCTCTGGTAGCGGCAATTCAGTCAGCATTACTCAAATCGGAAACGAGCAGACAGCGACAGTTAATCAACACTAACCGTTAGTTCGTCAAGTTAGGTTGGCTTCATCTCTCTTGAAGCCAACCTTTTTTCGTTCTCTACGTTTGGATCCTCTCATGAAAAACACAACACTTGCTGCATTAATCTTCAATGCAGTGGTTTTATGTAGCACCACATTTAGCGCTAAAGGCGACGACATTGCCCTCAGTGGCTTTTTAGTCGACCGCACCATCAGTCGTTTTGGTCGAGATTTTTACCAAGGCTTTAGCCAAACATGGCGTGATATCCCGGTGAGTATGACCGAAGGCGTAAACTTGGTGATAAAGGAAACTGTGGTGCCCCGCTCTGGGACCCGACTCGTGATAGAGCGAGATAACAAACCAATCTATATGACCCATTTTGGCCGACGAAATACCATCGTTAAGCGCCAGGTAGAACAAGCGCTACACACCGTGGTAAACGACATAGCACGAATCAACTTCAATGCTTCAAATAGCGACATGGCCGCCGATGGCTATTAGGAATAATATTATGAAACCAATCACTCTTTCTCTCTTAGCCACAGTAGGCACACTGATGTTTGCGACACCTGCTGTTGCGACACAATTAACCTATGTCCCAGTCAATCCATCGTTTGGTGGCAGTCCACTCAATGCCAGTATGTTATTGTCTAAAGCGCAATTGCAAAATACCCATACTGCGCCAACGACCGCCAAAACTTATGACCAAACGTTTCAAGAATCACTGCAGCGCTCATACCTTAATAAACTGATTGGCGAGATCACTGATTTCGCGTTCGGTGATGCAGATGAAGATAATCCGCTTAACAACGGTGATTTTTCTTTTCAAAGTGGTGATTACACCGTCGATATTATCGCATCAGATTCCGAAACGGTGACTGTTACGATCACGGGTACCGATGGTTCAGAAACTATTATTGTCCTTGATAAGACAGGAGACTAAAGAATGTTAAAATTAATACCTGTTGGACTGCTCATGTTATTATCAGGCTGTAGCGCCTTAAACCCGTTCCCTACCGAGATGCCGGCAGAATTACGCGCCGTTTATGACAGTACGAGTGAATTAAACAATCTTCCTAATCCGAAAGGAAAGATTCCGGTGTCGGTCTATTCTTTTCGTGATCAAACTGGTCAATACAAGCCACAGGGCAACGTAAGCTCGTTTTCAACCGCCGTTACTCAAGGAGCAACGTCGGTGTTAGTACAAGCACTTAGCGATTCAAATTGGTTCAATCCGATGGAACGTGAAGGGCTACAAAACTTAATGACTGAACGTAAAATCATTAAGAAATCGTTAGCCAAGAACGGTAGTGATCAAAAGCTTCCTTCATTACAAACATCAAGTATTATCCTTGAAGGCGGCATAATCGGTTATGACACCAACGTGCGCACGGGTGGTATTGGCGCTCAATATTTTGGTATTGGCGCATCTGAGCTCTATCGCGAAGATCAAATTTCAATTTATTTACGCGCAATAGACGTTAGAACAGGTCGTGTTCTCCTCTCAGTGTCCACCAGTAAGCGAGTACTATCACAAGAAGCCAGCGCCGGATTATTCCGCTATACCAGCTATAAGCGTTTAGCCGAAGCAGAAATAGGCTATTCAACCAACGAACCTATGCAGCGCTGTGTCACACAAGCCATCGAAAAAGCATTGGCAAGCTTAATAGTCAAAGGCATTAAGAAAGGCGTATGGCAGGCCCAGAGTCAGAAAAAAGCATAGTGTTAGTCTATATAATACTAGTATAAAACAAAAAACCAGCGATAAACGCTGGTTTTTTTATTAGATATACCGGTAACTTAGTGTTGTTCACTCGCCAGATTAACGGTGTATTTAGGAATTTCCACCACTAAGTCTTCGTCACTTACACAAGCTTGACAGCCAAGACGAGACTCTTGCTCTAATCCCCACGCTTTATCGAGCATATCATCTTCAAGCTCATCGCTCTCTTCTAACGAATCAAAGCCTTCACGAACGATTAAATGACAGGTAACACAGGCACATGATTTTTCACAGGCATGTTCAACACCGATGCCAGCTGCTAGTGCTACATCTAGTATAGTCTGACCTTTTTCTGCTTCAACAACAGCGCCATCAGGGCAAAGCTCTTGATGGGGTAAAAATATAATTTTTGGCATTTCTCTCTCCGGCCCTATCGCCACAAACATTGACGCATAGGACACGTTACATTAATTGGATCGGTTAAATATCATCAACAGATTGACCGGACAAGGCTTGACGAATCGACTGATCCATTCGCAGTGCCGCAAAGTCTTGGCTTACTTCATCACATGCCGCAATAGCATCTTTAATCAGCGCTAGCTCACCGGCTTGTACAGCTTGCTCTAGCATCATCATCGCATGTCTTATCGGCGCTAATTGCTCATCATTGAGTAAATTACCATCGTCGTTAATCGCACTGATTAAGCCTTCTAGCACGCGAGATGCTTCAACTTTCTGCTCAGCAAGCATTCGCGCGTCCATATCATCACGGGCGAATGTCATGGAATCTTTAATCATCGTAGCGACTTCGTTATCGGTTAAACCAAAAGAAGGTTTAACTTCAATCGACGACTTCACGCCACTACTCTTCTCCATCGCACTAACACTCAATAAACCATCAGCGTCGACTTGGAACGTGACACGAATGTGCGCTGCACCTGCTGCCATTGGCGGAATTCCACGTAACTCAAAGCGAGCGAGTGACCGACAATCTTCAACTAATTCACGCTCACCTTGCAAGATGTGGATTGCCATCGCAGTTTGGCCATCTTTAAAGGTGGTAAATTCCTGCGCTTTCGCTACAGGAATAGTGGTATTACGTGGGATCACCTTTTCAGTCAGTCCACCCATCGTTTCCAAGCCCAGTGATAACGGCAAGACATCAAGCAACAAGATATCACTATCAGGCTTATTACCCGCCAAAATATCGGCTTGAATAGCAGCGCCTAACGCCACTACTTTATCAGGATCGATACTGGTCAGTAATTCGCGTTGAAAGTAAGAAGCTACTCGCTCTCTGACGCAAGGTACGCGTGTTGAACCGCCAACCATGACCACTTGATTTATGTCACTTAGCTCAATGCCAGCATCACGGACAGCTCGGCGACTCGCCATCACGGTACGTTTAACTAGCGGCGCAATAAGCGCATCGAAGGTAGCACGACTAATCTCGCCCTGCCAGCGACTACCACAGGGTAAGTCAAGGACTAACGGCGCAATATCGTGTTTGCTTAAATGCTCTTTAGCATCGCACGCAATACGAGAAATTTCACGTTGTAGTGCTGGGGAATGGTCGCCAGTGTAGCCGGATTCTTGGTAAATCCATTGTGCTAAGAGGTTATCAAAGTCATCACCACCCAGCGCTGAATCACCACCGGTTGCAAGGACTTCAAATACCCCTTTGCTTAGGCGCAGTATAGAGACATCGAACGTGCCGCCGCCGAGATCATAAACAGCAATGACACCTTCATCGTCATGATCCAAACCATAGGCAATCGCAGCCGCTGTTGGCTCATTTAACAATCTAAAGACTTTAACACCGAGTAACTCAGCCGCATCTTTCGTACCTTGCCGCTGCGCATCATCAAAATAGGCGGGCACGGTAATAACCACGCCGTCTAATTCTCCGCCCAATGATTTGGTCGCTAATGCGATAAGCGGTCTCAGAATTTCACTAGAGACCTGGATCGGATTGACCTTGCCATGGCGAGTCTCAATATTGATCAGGCCGTTTTCAGTAGCGCTTACCACATAAGGAAGCTCGGCATAGTTTGCTTGGATGTCAGTCAAGGTGCGACCCATGAAGCGCTTAACCGACACAATCGTATTGATGGCATCACTAATCGCATGTTCTTTGGCAAGACGCCCTACCTCAATACCTAAGTTAGCATAGTGAACAATGGACGGTAGCGAGTCGAATCCCTGTTGATCTTTTAAGGTAACTGCTTCGCCACTACGCACGGTGGCCACTAATGAATTGGTGGTACCAAGGTCGATACCCGCCGCTAAGCGACGCTGATGGGGAGCACTACTCTGCCCTGGTTCTGAAATTTGCAATAATGCCATGATAAAATCTTATTTAACTATTTGATGAGTATTTTAGCAACTGCTGATAAACAGTGTAAATATTAATAAGCAAAAATTTTCTCTTCCACTCGCAACGCTTCCTGCGCTAATTTGAGCATAAATTTCAATTTTCGCACCAAATCTGCCGCCGTTGTCAGCGAATCAGTGTCATTACGTGAAAATAACGTCACAAATTGATTATTAATCTCATTAATATATAACGAGATTTCTGCCTGAAAATCGATTAACGCCTGCTCAGGATCGCTTGCACTGGTAATGTCTTCGAGCGCTTCGCGTAATTCCATTTGCTGCATTAGAAACATTGGGTCTTTAAGCGTTTGAGTTTCATGCGCTAACTCGAATCCTGCCAGCTCAAGTAAATATTGAGCACGAGAGTCGTTAGCATTGAGCACCGAAAAGGCATCGTTGATCTGCGCAGCTTTTTGAACAGAAATAAGCCGTTCCCGCTCACTTGCGTTTGCAAACTTGTCGGGATGAACCGCACGCTGCAGATCGAGGTATTTAGTCTTAAGTTCGACGAGGTCAATCTCAAAACTTGGGGTTAACGCGAATAATTGGAAATAATTCATGGGTTTTAATCGATCCATTCTTGCTCGGTTATACCGAAAAGCTTTCGCCGCAACCACATTCGCCATCAACGTTAGGGTTTGTAAATTCAAATCCTTCATTTAGGCCATTAACAACAAAGTCTAATTGCGTACCATCGAGATACACTAAACTTTTAGCGTCAACAATCACTTTGACACCATATTGCTCAAACACTTCATCGCCTTCGTCAAGATCATCGACAAACTCAAGAATATACGCAAGACCAGAACAACCCGACGTTTTTACACCAAGACGTAATCCTAAGCCTGAACCGCGATTTTCAAGAAAACTACTGACGCGCTTAGCCGCTGCCTCTGTGACGATAATTGCCATTTTAAAACCTTTTATGCTGCGCTATTAATCAATAGCGCATCTGCTACTTAGTTATGCTTTTGCTTTGTAATCTTCAATCGCTGCTTTAATAGCGTCTTCCGCCAAGATCGAGCAATGAATTTTCACTGGTGGCAACGCTAATTCATCAGCGATATCACGGTTAGTGATTGCGCCAGCTTCATCAAGAGACTTACCCTTCACCCATTCTGTGACTAAAGAGCTTGATGCAATCGCACTACCACAGCCGTAAGTTTTAAACTTAGCGTCTTCGATGATTCCGTCATCACCAATTTTAAGTTGCAGTTTCATGACGTCACCACATGCTGGTGCGCCAACCATGCCGGTGGCAATCTTTGGATCATTTTTATCGAATGAACCAACGTTACGTGGGTTCTCGTAGTGATCTAATAATTTTTCGCTATAGGCCATTTTTGTATCTCCTAACTATATCAGTTGCTTAGTGTGCAACCCATTCAACACTGTCTAAATCAATACCGTCTTGGAACATTTCCCAAAGCGGTGACATTTCACGTAGCTTACCAATTGATGACGTCATTTGGTCAATCGCATGATCAATTTCTGCTGCAGTGGTAAAACGGCCAATGCTGAAACGAATCGAGCTATGGGCCATTTCATCATTGAGTCCTAAGGCACGTAATACATACGAAGGCTCAAGACTTGCAGATGTACAAGCACTACCAGATGACACGGCTAGGTCTTTTAACGCCATCATTAACGACTCACCTTCAACATAGTTAAAGCTGATGTTAACGATACCGTTATACCCTAATTGAGGGTCACCATTTTGATACGTTTCTTCAATCTTCATCATACCGGCGAATAAACGTTGGCTTAATGTTGTGATGTGCGCTTGGTCTTTCGCCATATCTTCTTTTGCGATACGGAACGCTTCGCCCATGCCAACGATTTGGTGCGTCGCTAACGTGCCACTACGCATACCGCGTTCATGACCACCACCGTGAGTTTGTGCTTCTAAACGAATTCTTGGTTTACGACGCACATACAATGCACCGATGCCTTTAGGACCGTAAATTTTATGCGCAGAGAATGACATCAAGTCAACTTTAATTTCGCTTAAGTCAATCGCAACTTTACCAGCACTCTGCGCCGCATCAACATGGAAGATGATTTTACGGGCGCGGAGCATCTCGCCAATAGCGGCGATGTCTTGAACAATACCGATCTCGTTATTAACATGCATGATTGAGACAAGTACGGTATCGTCACGCAATGCAGCTTCTAACATTTCAACGGTAACAATGCCGTTAGCTTGTGGATCTAAGTATGTAACTTCATACCCTTCGCGTTCTAGCTGACGACAAGTATCTAACACCGCTTTATGTTCGGTTTTAACCGTCACAATGTGCTTGCCTTTCTTTGAATAGAAATGCGACGCACCTTTGATGGCGAGATTATTTGATTCAGTGGCACCTGAGGTAAACACGATTTCACGTGAATCAGCATTAATTAAATCGGCTATCTGATTACGTGCGATATCGATAGCTTCTTCTGCTTGCCATCCAAAACGGTGTGAACGTGACGCAGGGTTACCAAAGTTACCATCCATCGTCAGGCATGCCATCATTTCTTTGGCAACACGAGGGTCAACCGGTGTTGTTGCCGCATAATCAAAATAAATTGGAAATTTCATCTATAACTCCACACCTTGAACTTCACGTGCCAAGGCTTACTATTGCTATTACTATCACCGTCAAAATGACCATGACAAAAAAATATGTTTGAGCCCCTATTAAGGCTTTTATAATTGTTATTTATCCAAGATTACTGGTATGTAGAATCTCTTGTTCAATGTTTTGCTTTTTCGAAATCGCAATGACTTCAGAATTATCCATTAACTCCCCAAGACTGACGCTATCGAGAAAGTCTTGCATTTTGACACTAAAATCGTTCCATAATGAATGAGTTAAGCAACGCCCATTGACTGTACACGGTTTGTCACCTTTACACTTTGTCGCGACCACGGAATCATTAACCGCACCAATCACTGCGCCAATCGAAATATCAACCGCATCACAGGCCAATTGATAACCGCCACCTGGACCACGAATACTCGCCACCAAATCAGCGCGGCGTAATTTCGAAAACAATTGTTCAAGATAAGATAACGAAATACGTTGGCGCTCAGAGATATCCGCTAAACAAACCGGCCCGGCACTTTGATGTAATGCAACATCAAGCATTGCGGTAACTGCATAACGCCCTTTTGAAGTTAATTTCATTACGATGCCCTAGGCTTAAAGTATGACTATAGCGGCATTACATCAAACTTGACTAAATTAGTCAAGTATATAACCAACTAAATTGGTCAAGTATTATCGCTGCAAATTTTCGGCGATGATAACATAACCTTTATAATCAACACTAGCGTATCAACATAAGACAAAGGTATTACTTTTTAGTGCCAGCACTGCGTTGAGTCGCGGTTAACATGCCGCGCAGAATGTTGAGTTCAACTTCCTCTGGTCTTGCGCGGTTAAATAAACGACGAAGCTTGGTCATTACCTGACCAGGATGGGCCTTGATAATAAAGTCGACATCGATCAGCGTCTGCTCAAGATGGGTATAATAGGCTTCTAGTTTTTCAATATCAGGATATTGCTCTTCAATCGACTCGAGTTTGGTTAGCGCCGCCATACGAATTTCGTAACACACAGTTTGCACCGCCATCGCCAAGTTCAGCGAACTGTAATCAGGGTTCGCTGGGATGCAGACGTGGTAATGACACAGTTGTAATTCTTCGTTAGATAATCCACTGTTTTCGCGACCAAAAACCACGGCAACAGGATGAGAAGTTACTTCCGACATCAGTTTAACCCCACATTCACGCGGATCTAACATTGGCCAAGGTAATGTCCTAGAACGAGCACTAGAACCGACTACTAAACCACAGTTCGCCACCGCTTGCTCAAGCGTATCGACAATACGAGCATTGGCGAGCACATCACGAGCGCCAGACGCCAATGCATTAGACTTATCATCGATCGCCGCTTGTGGGTCGACCAACACTAAATCAACAAGGCCCATTGTCTTCATGGCGCGGGCAACACTACCGATATTGCCGGAATGTGTTGTCCCTACTAAGACCACTCTTACTTTTGGCAATAACAACTCAGCGGTCACTACACTATTATCACTTTCTAAATTACTCACTCGTCAATCTTCCTATCTACTTACTATCATCAGGCGCACCCGAGAAATTTTGGCGCTATGATAACAAAGCTGTGCTAAATAATCCTCCAATAAAGCTGATATTTAAAATGTGAGCTAGTTAGCTAATTTGAAACGGAAATGGTTGCGCATTAGTAGGATTCTGGTATTATTTGCGCCGCTTTAATCAACCCCATGTGGCGGTTGGTTTTTCGTTCTTTAACATCCAAAGGTAAACACTATGCATCCGATGCTCAATATCGCAATTCGTGCTGCCCGTAGTGCCGGCAAAGTTATTATGCAGGCCACTGAGCAGTTAGATAAAGTAGAAACAGAACAGAAAGGTTCTAATGATTTAGTAACATCAGTAGATAAAGAAGCTGAACAGGCGATCATTTATGTCATCACTAAAGCATACCCAGATCACGGATACATCTGTGAAGAAAGCGGTGAAGGCGGCAATAAGGACAGTGAATACCAATGGATTATCGACCCGCTAGATGGTACAACTAACTTCATTAAAGGCGTGCCACACTTCTGTGTTTCAATTGCGTTAAAAGTTAACGGAAAAACTGAACAAGCTGTTGTTTTTGATCCGACGCGTGATGAATTATTCACCGCGACAAAAGGTGCAGGTTGTCAATTCAATACTTACCGTAGTCGTGTAACCAAAGCGAAAGACCTTAAAGGGACTATCATCGGTACCGGTTTCCCATTCAAAATTAAACATTATAAAGATGCATACCTTGCAATCTTCTCTGACGTGTTTGATGACACGGCAGACATTCGTCATTCTGGTTGTACTGCATTAGAAATGGCTTACGTTGCGACAGGTCGTTTAGATGGTTTCTTTGAAATTGGTCTTAAACCTTGGAACACCGTTGCAGGCGAACTACTCATTCGTGAAGCTGGCGGTATTATCACTGACTTTACTGGCGGACATGGTTATACGTCGACCGGTAACATCGTTGCTGGTAACCCAAAGGTAGTTAAGTCACTACTTTCTAAGATACGCCCTCACCTAACGCCAGCGTTATCACGCTAATTTCTCGTTAGGAATTAAAAAGGCCAGTGAATAATATTCACTGGCCTTTTTTGTTACCGTTGTACGAATGCTAATGCGTTAAGCACTGTGCATATGGACATCGCGTTGTGGGAATGGAATAGTGATTCCTTTAGCATCGAACGCTAATTTCACGCTTTCATGCATTCCAAAGTATACTGGCCAAAAATCAGGCGAGTTACACCAGACACGAACTAATAAGTTAACTGAACTATCAGCATGTTCAGAAACATAAATCTCATGCCCCATGTCTGATTCTAATAGACGTTGATCTGCCAATATAAGTTGACGAATCACCTCTTTAGCACCTAATACATCATCATCGTAACTAATACCGAACGTCATATCGACGCGGCGAGTTGGCTCTGCAAATACATTCTTAATAGGGCCGTTAGATAAAATACCGTTTGGAATAATTACCCGTTCATTGTTTAGTGTAGTGATGATGGTATTAAAAATCTGAATCTCTTTGATCACCCCAACGTAGCCTTGAGCATCGATAACATCGCCAATCTTAAACGGTTTGAAGAATAAAATAAGCACACCACCGGCAAAGTTGGACAATGAACCTTGAAGTGCTAGTCCAATCGCCAGACCCGCGGCACCGATAACTGCAATAAATGACGTGGTTTCAACACCAATCATCGACGCAACACTGATAATCAGCATCACTTTAAGTGCGCCGCCAATCAAGCTTGACATGAAACGCTCTAATGTTGATTCAACATTACGGAGTTGCAACACTTTGGCCGCGCCTTTAACGATTTTTGAAATAACCCAAAAGCCAATAATAAGCGTGAGTAGTGCAAGTAATAACTTAGGTAAGTAGAGCATCGAGAGCTCGATACCTTGATCGATCAATTTTTGTAAATTGTCTTGAGAAAGACTTTCCATAACATTTTCCTTATTGCTGGAGATAAATACAATTTTCATTTTTATGCGAGGCAACTGGCGACAGCAACGTCATAACCTCGGACTCAATTATGCCGTTAAACCAGTACGCTATAATTGAAGCACAAAAATCTAAAAACATCACGCAGCTTAGCGCGATTAACTTAACCTACGATTAATTGGATAAATTAACATAATCTACCGCTATTTTTTAGATGGTGTTTATTTTACTAAGCTGAATGCTATAACTTATAGCCATAAGTCTAATACTTTAAGCCAAAAAACCATTGCATTTTTCCACGGTCTAACATAAAGTCTATGGCAACTTTTTAACAAATTATTACGTTTGGCCTACATATGAAAATCATCCTGAAACATCACCACCATCATACTCTCCGGTAACTTTCAGGATAATTTCGACTGGAAGACAACAAATCATCTTTCAGCGGTCACACAATAAATAAAACCTCTGGAAGACCAGAGGTTTTTTTATTTTTGGAGCAACAAAAAATGCAAAGCAGTAACAGATTACGTATCGCGATTCAAAAGAAAGGTCGCTTATCCGACGAAGCAAAAAAATTACTTAAAGGCAGTGGTATTAAATTCAATACTAACTCGCAACGTTTGATTGCTCACTGTACTAATGAACCCATTGATTTACTGCTGGTACGCGACGACGATATCCCAACACTGATCATGGATGGCGTATGTGACCTAGGTATCATCGGAGAGAACGAACTCGAAGAAACAGAATTAGAGCGTATCGCAGCAGACGCACCAAGTGGTTACGACGTATTAAAACGTTTAGATTTTGGCGGATGTCGTTTATCACTCGCGATCCCAACTGAAGTTGAATACACTGGCGTTCAACAGTTCGAAGGTCAGCGTATCGCAACATCATACCCTCACTTATTAAAACGCTACTTAGATAGCAATAACGTTAACTTCACTAACGTTACGCTAAAAGGCTCAGTCGAAGTAGCCCCTCGTGCGGGCATCGCAGATGCTATTTGTGATCTAGTTTCTACTGGCGCGACATTAGAAGCCAATGGACTGAAAGAATCACAGGTGTTTTTCGAAAGCCAAGCGGTATTAATTAAAACACAAAGTCAGATGTCACCAGAAAAACAAGCGTTACTTGATAAGTTAATGACCCGATTTAATGGCGTCATTCAAGCACGGGAGTCGAAGTACATTATGCTGCACGCGCCTAAAGGTAATGTCGACAAGATTATTAGCCTGTTACCAGGCGCTGAAAACCCAACCATTTTACCGTTAGGCGACAGCGACAAAGTGGCAGTTCACGCCGTGAGCAGTGAAACGTTATTCTGGGAAACGATGGAGGAGTTAAAAACTCTTGGTGCTAGTTCAATATTGGTCATGCCAATCGAGAAAATGTTGGGGTAAGGCATGCGAACGTTAACTTGGTCAACGCTTAGCGAACAAGACAAAAAAATGGTGTTAGAGCGTCCTGCGCTCGAAAATTCAGCAATGCTTCATCAGCAAGTCTTAAACATTGTAGACAATGTGAGAAACAACGGCGATGACGCATTAAAAGACTATTCTCAACGTTTTGATAATGTCTCGCTGGCAACTATCGCAGTCTCTCAAGAGAGCATCGACCGTGCTGCGGAGAATGTCTCTGACGAGTTAAAGCATGCGCTAGCATTGGCTAAGGCAAATATTGAGAAATTTCACACTGCGCAGCGTCATCAAGACTTAACGGTTGAAACCAGTGTTGGCGTCCAGTGTGAATTGCGTACTCAAGCGCTGCGTAGCGTTGGGCTTTATGCGCCAGGTGGTACTGCCCCATTGCCATCAACCGTGTTGATGACCGCTATACCGGCGCAAATTGCCGGTTGTAACAAGATCATTTTATGCTCTCCACCGCCTATTTCAGATGTTATCTTATACACTGCACACCTGTGCGGCGTCGATAGCATTTATCAAGTCGGTGGTGCGCAAGCTATTGCAGCAATGGCGTATGGCACCGCTGAAGTACCGAAAGTCGACAAAATATTTGGCCCCGGCAATCGTTACGTTACCGAAGCGAAGAAACAAGTGTCCACCAATGTTCACGGCGCCGCAATTGATATGCCAGCAGGCCCCTCTGAAGTATTAGTCATTTGTGATGAGCATGCGAACGCGGCGTTCGTCGCAGCCGACCTATTATCACAAGCAGAACATGGTAGTGACTCGCAAACTATTTTACTAACACCCAGTGCAACAAAGGCGCAACAAGTGGCGGATGAAGTTGAGCGTCAAGTCAATCAATTGACCCGTCAAGACATCGCCCGTGGCGCAATTGAACACAGTCGTATTATCGTCACTAAAGACTTAGCGCAAGCAATTGAAATTAGCAATGATTATGCCCCTGAGCATTTAATCATTCAGACCGAATCCCCGCGCGACGTGTTATCACACATTTTCGCCGCAGGATCAGTATTTCTAGGTAAATGGTCGCCAGAGTCTGCCGGTGATTACGCCAGTGGTACTAATCACGTCCTACCGACGTACGGTATGTGTAATAGCTATTCAAGTTTAAGTCTCGCCGATTTCTCGCGCCGTTTCACGGTACAAGAGCTAACGTTTGACGGGCTTAAAGGCCTGTCGCGTGCGATTGTGCCCATTGCGATGGCCGAAGGCTTAGACGCACATGCGAAAGCTGTCACGATTAGACTAGAGCAAGGTGAATCATAATGACCCAACTCCCGTTGGCACAACGCCTTGCACGTGAAGAACTGCTTGCGATGACGCCTTATCAATCGGCGCGCCGTATTGGCGGAACTGGTGATATTTGGCTTAACGCCAATGAATCCCCCTTTGTTAACACGCAGCCAGGTTACAATCGCTACCCCGAGTTTCAACCCGTCGCGCTGATTGAAAACTATGCACGTTATGCGCAATTAGACCAATCGCAGGTGTTAGCCAGTCGCGGTGCCGATGAAGCCATTGAGCTGTTAATCAGAACCTTTTGTGTGCCGGGTGTTGACAGCATTACCATTTGTACTCCGACTTATGGCATGTATGCCATCAGTGCGGCGACCTGTAATGTTGCGGTTAATACTGTGCCGCTAACCAATGATTGGCAACTCGACCCTCAGTTAACGCACAAGCTTGGCGGCTCAAAGCTGTTATTTATTTGTAATCCAAATAATCCAACAGGCTCAACGATTACCCCAGAGAAATTAGAGCCAATTATTGCCGACCTTGAGCAACAATGTTTAGTGGTTGTCGATGAAGCCTATATTGAGTTCTCTCCTGAGCTTAGCGTTGCTAGCTTGATTGAAAAGTATGACAACCTCGTCGTCCTACGAACGCTGTCAAAAGCGTTTGGCCTAGCGGGGTTACGCTGTGGCTTCATGCTCAGCAATACTCACGTTATTGACTTGGCCAAAAAAGTGATTGCGCCCTACCCGATCCCCGGCCCCGTTGGCGAGATTGCTGGTGAGGCATTAACACTTAACGGCATCCAAAAAATGAGCACACAGGTTGCCCAGCTCAATCATTTAGGCCAGCAATTTAGCGAACAAGTCGCCAATTTAAATGGCGTCGATAGTGTCTATCACTCAGGTGCTAATTTCGTATTGGTTCGCTTTACTGATGACTCATGGTTTAGTGAAATTGCTGATGCGGGCATTGTGGTGCGTAATCAAAGTCATGTAAAAACATTACAATATTGCCTGCGCTTTAGCATTGGTAATGAAGTAGAGATGAGTCGCTTGTGCGAAACATTAACCAAAATTTCAAAGCGCAACGCCGCTTAATATTTTAAAGGCAGAAACAATCCCAATGAGAAGTAAAATATTATTCATTGACCGCGACGGCACATTAGTCGAAGAGCCACTCATAGACAAACAACTCGATAGCTTAGAGAAGCTCGTTTTTGAGCCCAACGTTGTGCCGGTTCTACTCCAGCTACAACAAGCTGGCTATGAGCTTATTATGGTCTCTAACCAAGACGGTCTTGGCACCGACAGCTTTCCGCAGGCAGACTTTGACTTAGCCCATGACAAAATGATGGAAATTTTCGCCACCCAAGGCGTCAAGTTTAGTGAAGTGCTTATTTGTCCTCATTTTGACGCCGATAACTGTAGTTGTCGTAAACCAAAGCTTGGATTAGTCAAAGACTTATTACAAGCTGGCCGCGTTGACTTTGAGAACAGTTATGTCATTGGCGATCGCCACACCGATATCGGACTTGCTGAAAACATGGGGCTTAAATCGTTCCAGTACGATCCTAAGTCGCTAAATTGGAACGACATAGCCCGTGCACTTACCGTTACCGAGCGTGTTTCAAGCATCGTCCGTAACACCAACGAAACTCAAATTAGCGTTGGCGTTAATCTCGATAAGCAAGGTGGCAGTAGCATTAGCACCGGCATTGGCTTCTTCGACCATATGCTGGATCAAATTGCGACCCATGGTGGTTTTGAGTTAAATGTTGCGGTAACTGGCGATTTACATATCGATGATCACCACACGGTGGAAGATACCGCCATTGCACTAGGTACAGCGATTAAGGCAGCCTTAGGCGACAAACGTGGTGTTGGACGCTTTGGCTTTACACTGCCGATGGACGAGTGTTTATGCACTTGCGCGCTTGATTTATCTGGTCGTGCTTGGTTAGAGTTTGACGCCAAGTTTACCAATGAACGTGTTGGAGAAATGGCGACTGAAATGGTCCGTCACTTCTACCATTCACTTGCTGGCGCGATGGCAGCGACGTTACATATTGAAGCTAAAGGTCATAATAACCATCATCTCGTTGAAGGGATCTTTAAATCGTTCGGCCGCACATTACGTCAAGCGATTAAAATTGAAGGCACTGAACTGCCGTCAAGTAAAGGCGTCTTATAATGTCCAAGATTACTCAAGCGAACGTTGTCATTATTGACACCGGTTGTGCCAACATCACCTCAGTTCGCTGCGCATTTGAACGAATATGTGATGATGTTACAGTCAGTCGCGATAAAGCGATAATAAACAAGGCTAGTCACGTTGTACTGCCCGGTGTTGGTACGGCGGGCGCCGCGATGAACAAACTTCAACAGTTTGATCTTATCGACTTTATTCAAGGGTTAAGTCAACCGGTGCTCGGTATTTGCCTCGGCATGCAGCTATTAACCAATGCATCCGATGAACGCAATGTAAGTTGCTTAGGGAAAGTCGACGCCAGCGTTACGCCGCTCAACAAAGTTGAAGGCCTACCACTGCCACACATGGGCTGGAATAAGCTCACCAACATGCAAGCGCCGCTATTTAACGATATAGTGCCCGACAGCTATGTCTACTTTGTCCATAGTTTTGCAGTACCGCTCGGTGATTACACGCAAGCGACCTGTCACTATGGTCAAGCGTTCTCGGCATCAATCGCCAAAGATAACTTCTTTGGCGTGCAATTTCATCCTGAACGTTCTGGTAAAGTTGGCGCGCAAATATTAACTAATTTCATTAATATCCCATCAAATAAAGGTCAGACAAACTCATGATTATTCCAGCATTAGACTTAATTGATGGCGAGGTTGTTCGTCTTTATCAAGGTGATTATGCCCAAAAGACCACCTACGAATATTCACCGGTAGAACAGTTAAAACTCTATGCCGAACAAGGCGCAACGTGGTTGCATTTGGTCGATTTAACCGGCGCTAAAGATCCTGCGAAGCGTCAGTTAACCTTAATCGCTAAGATGATGGACGCAGTCTCTAACGTCGGTCTTCAAGTCGGCGGCGGCATACGCCAAGAGCAAGATTTAATTGACTTATTTAATGCAGGTGCATCTCGTGTCGTCATTGGCTCACTCGCGGTTAAGCAGCCAGAACTTATTGAGCAATGGCTGACTAAATACGGCAGCGAAAAAATCGTACTCGCGCTGGATTTAAATATCGACGAACAAGGCAACAAACACGTTGCCGTCCATGGTTGGCAAGAAAATTCTGGTGTGACCATCGAAGAGCTACTAACACGCTTTATTCCATTGGGTCTAAAACACGTGTTGTGTACCGACATTAGTAAAGATGGCACCCTAACCGGTTCTAATACCCAGCTCTATACCGATCTGGTACAAGAGTGGCCGCAAATCGATTGGCAATCATCAGGCGGCATCGGTAGCCTTGACGATATTTCGGCGCTTAATCCATGTAACGTTGCTGGTGTTATTGTTGGCCGTGCATTGTTAGAAGATAAGTTCAATGTTAAAGAGGCCATTGCATGCTCGCAAAACGGATAATTCCTTGCTTAGACGTTAAAGACGGCAAGGTTGTTAAAGGCGTTCAGTTTCGCAACCACGAAATCATTGGTGACATTGTCCCCTTGGCTAAACGCTACGCCGTTGAAGGCGCTGATGAATTAGTTTTCTATGACATCACCGCTTCTAGCGATAACCGCATCGTCGACAAAAGTTGGGTTGAACGCATTAGTGAGCAAGTTGATATCCCTTTTTGTGTCGCTGGCGGCATTAAATCAATCGACGATGCGGCTAAGATTTTGGCTTTTGGCGCCGACAAGATTTCAATTAACTCACCTGCCCTTGCTAATCCGCAGCTGATCACCGATCTCACTCATGAGTTTGGCCAGCAGTGTATAGTGGTCGGTATCGATAGTTACTTTGATAAAGAAACGGGTCTATATCAGGTCAAACAGTTCACCGGTGATGCCTCGAAAACGCGTACCACCCATTGGCAAACACTCGATTGGGTCAAAGAAGTGCAACAGCGCGGCGCCGGCGAAATAGTGCTTAATGTCATGAACAAAGATGGCGTGCGTGATGGCTATGACCTTGAACAGCTATCATTAGTGCGCGATGTTTGCGATGTGCCACTTATTGCCTCTGGTGGCGCCGGTGAAATAGCGCATTTTTATGACGTATTTAATCAAAGTAATGTTGACGGCGCCCTTGCAGCCAGTGTCTTCCATAAACAAATTATTGCTATCAATGAGCTAAAACAGCAGCTTATCGACCAAGGAATCGAAATAAGATTATGTTAACAAACGATCAAATTGCCCAACTCGATTGGGAAAAAGTCGACGGTTTAATGCCAGCTGTCGTACAAGATGCCTTTAACGGTAAAGTGTTAATGCTCGGCTATATGAACCAAGAAGCACTAGAAAAAACGCTTGAGATTAAGCAAGTCACTTTTTTCTCGCGTACTAAAGAGCGCTTATGGACTAAAGGCGAAACGTCTGGTGACGTACTAAGCCTTAAGGACATCAGTATCGATTGTGATAACGACACCTTATTGGTGATGGCAACACCAGCAGGGCCAACCTGTCATCTTGGCACTCAGAGTTGTTTCAAAGACAGCAAAGGATTTGACCTTGACTTCATTGGTCATCTCAATAGCGTTATCGATGGTCGCTATAACAATCCAGATGAAAAAAGTTACACCGCATCTCTGTTTAAGAGCGGCGTAAAACGGATGGCTCAAAAAGTCGGTGAAGAAGGAGTTGAAGTGGCACTAGCAGCAGCAACTGATGATCGTGATGAGCTAATCAATGAGTCGTCAGACTTACTCTACCATTTGCTTGTATTACTCCGTGGTAAAGATGTACCGCTGACCGAAGTGATGGATAACCTACGATCTCGTCATAAATAAACCCTTCCATGAGCCGACTACCTCCCATTTGTTGTCGGCTCATTTTTCGTTTCCTCTCTTATTCATCCGTCGTTGAACCGACTAGAACAAACCACTGAACACTGCATCGTATAATGAACCTTCCCAACACACTGGTCTACTGTGTTGATAATATTGCGAAAAAACAAATTTTTAGACTACGCTTTCCTTGCATAAATCCCGCATTATTATGTTTCAAACAAGGAATCAACAATGAAAAGATCACTTTTGAATTCTGCGATTTTAATCGCATTAAGTGGATTGTCACTCGAGGCATTTACCGCTACAACAGACGATAAAAAACAAGTAGAGCGTATCGCAGTAACCGGTTCACATATTAGACAAAACGACATGGAAGGCCCCTCACCTGTCATCGCAATCTCAGCGGAAGATATCGCTAACTCCGGTGCACAAGATATTTCAGAATTACTGTCGAAGCTATCCGTCGCAGGACAAGGTACGTTCTCTACTCAAGGAAACGATGCCGATGACACCTCAAATGGCGGTTCTGCCATCTCGCTGCGCGGCCTAGGTGCCGATTCAACCTTAGTGTTATTAAACGGTCGCCGTATTAGTGTTTCCGCCTTTGCTAAAAACATCGGTACCGCATTCGTTGATATCAACTCTATTCCTGTTAGTGCCATCAAACGAATTGATATTCTTAAAGATGGCGCATCCGCCACGTATGGCTCCGACGCGATAGCGGGCGTAGTCAATATCATCTTAAAAAATGATTTTAATGGCCTTGAACTTAGTGGCAGCATTGCTGATACCACAGGGGATGGCGGAAAAGAAAATTCATTTTCATTACTATGGGGCAATGGCGATGACAAAGGACACACCACCGTTATATTAGACTATTTCGATCGTGATGGGACCATGTTCGCTGATCGTGACTACTCAGCATCGGCTGACCAAACAGATCAAGGCGGTGCGGACCAACGTTCATCTTCTGGTAATCCGGGTACCTATATTCCTGCAACTATTGGTGACGATGGTTCTATCATTCCAAAATCTGATATTTATACTCGACTACCCGATATCAATTGCCCAGACTCATTACTCAAAGGTACATTATGTCGCTATGATTACGCCCCGCTAATGTCATCAGTCCCTGCAACTACGCGTGCGGGAATAACCGTGATGCATCAAACCGAGGTCGCTGATGAGCTATATTTCTTTGCCGAGGCGTCATATCAACACAATAGCTCCGTGGTCAATGGCGCTGCGAGTCCGAGTTTTAACGAATTCTACATGCTAGCTGATAACCCGAACTTACAAGGGACTTGGCTCCAAGATGCTTTTCCAGGTGAAGACATTACAATGCGCCGTCGCCTAACAGAAACTGGCGGCCGGCAGAAAGAGGCTGTGTCTAACAGTTCTCGCATTGTCCTTGGCTTAAAAGGAATTGCCAAGCTCGGTGAAAAAGAATGGGATTGGGAAACTGGATATACCTATTCTCATAATGCAAATCAGGAATTTGGGCAACGCGGTTTTGTTCAAACATCCCGCATCCAACAAGCGATCACCGACGGTTCATTTAATCCATTAAGCCAAACTCAGTCAGCAGACGTTATTGACGCGATAACCGTTAATACCACCCGTAATGGTAAATCGACGACCAAAAGCTTTGACGCGAAGATCTCAGGCGAACTGTTTGAGCTAGATTCAGGTTTTGTCGGCATTGCCTTTGGCGCAGAATACCGTGAAGAAAACATGGAAGACTTACCAGACCAAATGTTTCTCAACGGTGATATATTTGGTACTGAAGCAACCGCATCTGCGGGCGGTCGAGACCAAACGTCTTTATTCGTTGAATTAGCCGTGCCATTGACTGACGATTTGGAGATGCAGCTAGCCTTACGTCGTGAGGATTATTCTGATTTCGGTACCAATACCAGTCCGAAAATTGCCTTTCGCTGGGCCCCCACCGATGATATTACTGTACGAGCAAGCTGGGGCGAAGCGTTCCGAGCACCGTCGTTAGTACAATTAGGCTTAGGAGAAGCTCAACAGTCACCTAACTTAGTTGATCCAGTCCGATGTCCGTTAACCGGCGCTGATACAGATTGTGATGCCATAGAACGCACCGTGATCTATCAAGGAAATCCAGACCTCAAACCAGAAGAATCAGAGTCATTCAATGTCGGTGTCATCGTATCCGTCACTGACCAACTCAGCTTCTCGGTCGATTATTGGCGCTATGACCAAACAAATTTAATCTCATTAGATCCAAAAGTGGTATTAGATAATCATGGTACCGATCCCGAGTTCGTTAAACGCCTGCCTTCTGCGACGTCAATCCCAGGTGAAATCGTTGAGATTTATGATACTTATCGTAACCTAGGTGGTCAAAAGACCGATGGTTTTGACCTTGATACCAATTATCGACTCACTGACACCGGCTTTGGTGATCTCAATTTTGGCCTCAACCTAACCTACGTATTGGGCTTTGATGAGGTTGATTCTATCGGAGAAGCTAGTGACTTAAATGGCCAATATCAACACCCTGAAGTGCGTTGGAATGGTTCTGTTGATTGGAATCGTGACGATTGGGCTGCGTCATTGCGAATAAATTATATTGGCGAATACGCTGATGATAGTGATGCCGGTGCAGACCGAACAATAGACTCAATGACAACGGTTGATAGCAACATGAGCTACCACGGTCTGGCGAAAACTAAGATAACTGTCGGTGTCAATAATCTATTAGATAAGGAACCGCCTTTTGCCAGCACCGTATTTATGGGATATGACCAACAAACACACTCCGCACAAGGTCGATTCGTTTATCTAAAAGCGACCTATTCGTTTTAATTTTCTGACTAGCGTCTGTAAATTATTGCAAGCGTCACTATTCATCAGTGACGCTTTTTTCGCAATATCTTATCCAACTAAGGCTTATCGTCACTCTTTGCAAGCTTCAACGCTTTCTTTTCCCGTCGTCGTCGAGCAAAGAACTCACTTATTTTTAGGCTACATTGATCAGCTAGCACGTTACTCGTCACACTGACTTGATGATTTTGTTTTGGGTCATTCAACAGTTTAAACGCAGAATCAACAGCACCCGTTTTTAAATCCGGCGCGCCATAGACTAATCGTTTTATTCGACTGTGGACAATCGCTCCAGTACACATACAACAGGGTTCTAATGTCACATACAGCGTGGCGTTGAGAATACGATAGTTAGTTATCGACTGACCACCACTACGCAATGCCATGATTTCAGCATGAGCACAACAGTCATGTTGATTGATGACCATGTTGTAACCTTCACCAATCACTTCATTATCATGAACGAGTACTGCGCCAACGGGTACTTCATTAAGCTCTTCTGCTTTATCTGCCAACGTTAAGGCATACCGCATCCATTTTAAATCTTGTGACATACAGTCTTGAACGATGTCTTGTTCTTTATTCATGATAATTCGATACAATTTAAATTTGCGGTCAGTGTACACGTCTTCGCAAGTAAACACACTGATAGTAGCATCAGTGACGTCCCGCAAACTAAAACGTCGAAAACTAGTTATAGACAGTGCAAAGATATTCGGGTTAAGCTTATTTAATAATACTTTAGAACTAGTAATTAAATCACGGAGGAAGAAATGAGTAGTCCATTACAAGTATTGATTGTTGATGATTCATTAAGCATGAGGGTGATCGCAAAAACATTCGTCACCGCGTTAGGACATGAAGTTGTTGGGGAAGCCGCTGACGGTAAAGAAGCGATCAAACAATATTTTCAATTAAAGCCAGATCTCGTGATGCTGGACTTAGTCATGCCGCGATTTGACGGTAAAAAAACCTTAAAAAAATTACGAGAGCTGGACCCCGAAGCAAACATAGTCATTTGTAGCTCGTTGGGTTCAGAGGGCGATATCGAATTTTGCTTGAATGCTGGCGCAAAATTTTATTTGCAGAAGCCATTCGAACTAGCAGGTGTTGAAAATGCCCTAGCTCAAATCACTCGCCCGTTAGAGTCTCAAACTTAAGGTTTCCCCAATGTCGAATCAATTTTTTGGCCAATATCTTCTCGAGAAAGGCCTACTTAGCACCCAACAATTACTCATCGCTATAAAACTACAAAAAGAAGCGAATCCGCCATTAGGTGAATTAGCGATACGAGAAGGATTTATCGATAAATCTGCTGCGAGTCGAATTAACAGTGAGCAACAACGTACTGATATGCGGTTCGGTGAGCTCGCGATTTCCTTGCAACTGATGACTGAACAGCAGGTTTCACTGTTGTTTCATACCCAAAAAGAAATTAAAAAGTTTTTTGGTGAAATTGTTGTCGAGCAAGGATTTATGACCCAATCGTCATTAAGCGAACAGCTCGAAACACATGGCGCGTTAAAAAAATTATCCTTAGACCATATTGATAGTTCAATTAAGCAGCATGTCTATTGCGAACAAATTACCCAAACGCTTGATGCGATTATCAAAAACTTCACCCGTATTCCAAAGATTCACGTGCAAGTTTCGCAAGTCGAGCCACAACAGCCTGAATTGTTACCAGACCATGTGATTATTTCACAAACGGCTCAGATACCTGATCAAGTTAAAATAGGTTGGGTGATGGATCGTCCGTTAATGAAGCAGTTAGCGACTAATTTCCTCGGTATTGATGCCAGCGATAATGAAGCATTATATATCGACGCTACCAGTGAGTTTCTTAATATCATCTTAGGGAACGCTCTTGCGAGTAACCATAGCGGTGATGACCAAACACATTTAGAGCCACCATTAATAGAATTACCTGAGGATAATATCCAAGGGAGTTATGACAATGGATTCTATTTGAGCATGTCTGCCGGACAAGATATGTTTAGCGTGTTCTTCATTTACGATTAAGCTGCATCGCAGCGACAAATTATCCGTTCCATAAAAAATGCTGACCTAGGTCAGCATTTTTTGTTCGGATCAATTATCGATTTTACACGATTATTCCCACTCGATGGTCGCTGGTGGTTTACCTGAAATATCGTAAACAACACGAGATATACCATCAATTTCATTGATAATTCGGTTCGAGACATGCCCTAACAATTCATAAGGAAGGTGTGACCAAATCGCCGTCATAAAATCAACCGTTTCAACACAACGTAATGATACAACCCAATCATATTTACGACCGTCGCCCATTACACCTACCGACTTAACAGGTAGGAATACTGTGAATGCTTGACTCACTTTATGGTACATATCTGCGTTGTGTAATTCTTCAATGAAGATAGCATCAGCACGGCGCAATAAATCACAGTACTCTTTCTTCACTTCACCAAGTACACGTACACCAAGACCAGGCCCTGGGAACGGATGACGATATAACATGTCGTACGGCAGACCGAGTTCTAAACCGATACGACGCACTTCATCTTTAAATAGCTCACGTAGTGGCTCAACGAGGCCCATATCCATATCATCTGGCAAACCGCCAACGTTATGATGAGATTTAATGACGTGTGCTTTACCGGTACCCGCGGCAGCTGACTCGATTACATCAGGATAGATAGTACCTTGCGCGAGCCATTTAGCGTTCTCACATTTTTTAGACTCTTCGTCAAAGATATCAACAAAGACATGACCAATAATCTTACGCTTAGCTTCCGGCTCGTCTTCCCCTTTAAGGGCAGCCAAGAAGCGATCTTCCGCTTCAACATGAATGATCTTAAGCCCAAAATGCTCACCAAACATATCCATCACTTGCTCTGCTTCATTTAAACGTAACAAACCGTTATCAACGAACACACAAGTTAGTTTATCGCCAATCGCGCGCTGAAGAAGCATTGCAGTTACTGACGAGTCAACGCCACCAGACAGGCCAAGAATAACTTCATCATCACCTACTTTTTCTTTAATGCGGGCAACAGCATCGTCGATGATTGAACCGGCCGTCCAATTTTTATCACAACCACAGATATCAACCACGAAACGCTCTAATAAACGCCCACCTTGTTTGGTATGCGTCACTTCGGGGTGAAATTGCACGCCATAAAAACGACGTTCTTCATCTGCCATTGCAGCAAAAGGACAACTATCGGTCTTAGCAACGGTTGTAAAGCTTGATGGGATCGACGCAACTTTGTCGCCATGGCTCATCCAGACATCGAGGAATGCATTGCCATCGATAATTTCATCTTCGATATTTTTAAATAACTCACACTCACCAACACGTTGTACTTTGGCGTAGCCAAATTCGCGCTCTGATGATGTTTCAACACTACCACCAAGTTGTGCTGACATTGTTTGCATGCCGTAACAAACACCTAGTACAGGTACGCCTGCTTCAAATACATATTGTGGTGCAACCGGCGCATCAGCTAATGTGACCGATTCTGGTCCACCAGAAAGGATGATTCCATTTGGATTAAATTCACGGATTTTCTCTTCTGATACGTCCCAGCCCCAAAGCTCACAGTAAACACCAATTTCACGAATACGACGTGCGATGAGTTGAGTGTATTGTGAGCCAAAGTCGAGGATCAGTATGCGGTGGTCATGTATGTTGCTCATGAAAAACCCTTTTAAATATGGTAATAAAAACAAAAGGCAGGAATTAACCTGCCTAGTAAAATAGCGTTGGGTGTTAGCCCATGCGGTAGTTTGGCGCTTCTTTAGTAATGGTCACGTCATGAACATGTGATTCACCCATGCCAGCTGAAGTGATTTTAACAAATTCGGCTTTAGTCCCTAACTCGACAATAGTCGCGCAACCCGTTAAGCCCATCGAGCTACGAATACCACCTAACTGTTGATGGATAATATTGCTAATTGGACCTTTGTAAGCAACCCGCCCTTCAATTCCTTCTGGAACTAATTTAGACGCTTCATTACTGGTTTGGAAATAGCGATCCGATGAACCATCGCGCTGATCCATTGCGCCAATCGAGCCCATACCACGGTACGACTTGTAATAGCGCCCTTGGTACAATTCAACTTCACCGGGAGCTTCTTCAGTACCAGCAAACATTGAGCCCATCATCACACAGCTAGCGCCGGCCACTAAGGCTTTTGCAATATCACCCGAGAAACGAATACCACCATCAGCGATAACTGGAATACCACGTCCCGCTAATGCATCAACCGCGTCAGAAACCGCAGTTATCTGAGGCACACCAACACCTGTTACTATACGCGTAGTACAAATTGAACCCGGGCCGATACCGACTTTAACCGCATTAGCACCAGCATCAGCAATCGCTAGTGCGCCAGCGCCGGTAGCGACATTGCCACCAATGATTTGTAGATCAGGGTATTGAGCACGTGTTTGTTTGATGCGATCTAACACGCCTTGTGAATGACCATGAGACGTATCAATAAGCAATACATCAATACCTGCGGTAACAAGTGCAGCAATACGCTCATCAGTACCAACACCGCAACCCACAGCTGCGCCAACGCGCAAACGTCCTTCTGAATCTTTACAAGCGTTCGGCTTTTCTTCCGCTTTTTGGAAATCTTTTACCGTGATCATGCCTTGAAGTTTAAAGCTCGAATCAACCACTAATATTTTCTCAATGCGGTTTTCATGCATTAAATGCAATACATTTTCAGAATCAGTAGGATCGGTAACGGTGATCAGTTTTTCTTTCGGGGTCATCAACGCGGTACACGGCTTAGTAAGGTCGGTCGCAAAACGTACGTCACGAGAGGTAATAATACCGAGTACATCATTATTTTCATCGACAACAGGGAAGCCAGAAAAGCCGAGACGGTCGCGCATTTCGTTAATTTCACGAATGGTTACTTCAGGACGAACGGTAACAGGCGAAGATACTACACCCGATTCATATTTTTTAACTAACTCAACTTGATGAGCTTGCTGCTCTATCGTCATGTTCTTATGAACAAAGCCAATACCGCCTTCTTGCGCGAGTGCAATCGCTAAGCGAGCTTCAGTTACAGTATCCATTGACGCTGATAGCATCGGGATATTTAGGCTGATAGTTTGGGTTAGTTTAGTTGATAAGTCTGCCGTGTGGGGCAGCACGGTAGAATGTCCGGGGACAAGTAGTACGTCATCAAAAGTTAGAGCTTCTTGAGCGATTCTTAGCATTGCAACATCTCACCTAAATAGTAGAAAGTGGTCTAAATATTGCGGATGTATTATAGGGAATAGTTAAGCTAACAACAATCAATAATTACAACAAATTAGATAAATAACACAATATATTGTTATCAACTGGTTAAATAGGCACTAGTACCTGACAATGATGACAGGAATATTCGATAATCACTGCTATTTCGTTGCGATTCTTGTATAATCCGGCAAATTTTTAAGACTGAGCGTGCCATGACAAAAAAATATATTGATGCCCAAACCCTACTCGACGACTCTTACAAACTTGGTTTACAAGTATTGGATAGTGGCTGTAAGCCTGATTACATCATTGGTGTTTGGCGTGGCGGTGCTCCGGTAGGCATTGCAGTACAAGAATTACTTGATTTTTTCGGTGTCAAATCCGATCATATTTCAATTCGTACCTCTTCGTACACTGGCATCGAGCAGCGTGTGTCTAATGTTCGTGTTCACGGTCTTGATTATATCATCAAGAATGTTAATGCCGAAGACACCCTGCTTATCGTTGACGATGTGTATGATACTGGGTTAAGTGTCGCGCAAATCATTGAAGACCTTAGCAAAAAATGTCGTAAAAATACGCCTATCATGAAAATTGCTACGCCGTATTTTAAGCCACAGAATAATAAGACTGACCGTGTTCCTGATTTTTATCTTTATGAAACTGATGAATGGTTAGTCTTCCCGCATGAATTAACGGGCTTAAGTAAAGCAGATTTGCTCAACGACAAGCCCGGAATGGAAGTATTACGTGCCCGTGTTGAGCAAATGGATTTAACGTAGTACAAACAGTGGGTATAAAGGGGCATTGAGCCCTTTTTTATTGTCTAAATTTCCTGGGCGAGCTACACTGGCTTCAAATAATGTCCTGATGATGTGCTATGCAAAGTAACTCAAAAATTTATAACATTTCAAAACTTAACAACGAGATAAAGAACTTACTTGAAGGAAGTTTTGGTCGAGTATGGGTCGATGCGGAAATATCGAACTTCGTTGCACCATCTTCCGGACATTGGTACTTCACCTTAAAAGATGCGCGTTCACAGATAAAGTGTGCGATGTTTAAGGGAAAGAACCGCAGCGTTACTTTTCACCCTAAAAACGGCCAACAAATCATGGTCCGCGCTAATATTAGTGTTTATGAGCCACGCGGTGATTATCAATTGTTGGTCGATATGATGGATGTGTCGGGTGATGGTTTGCTGCAGCAACAATTCGAACAACTAAAATGTCAGCTCGCTGGTCAGGGTTTATTTTCCACCGAACATAAAAAGCCACTACCGCAGTATATCAAGCGAATCGGAATTATCACCTCACCGACTGGCGCCGCAATACAAGACATCTTAAGTGTTCTAAAGCGCCGAAACCCATTGGTTGAAGTGGTTATATACCCTTGCCAAGTTCAAGGACAATACGCCGCGCAGGAAATTGTTACCGCATTACAGGTAGCCAATCAACGCAATGAAGTGGATTTATTGGTGCTAACACGTGGTGGTGGTTCGTTAGAGGACTTATGGTGTTTTAACGACGAGCAACTTGCCCATGAAATATTTAGCTCCACATTGCCTATCATCAGCGCGGTAGGTCACGAAATTGATGTCACTATGAGTGACTTTGTTGCTGATTACCGCGCGCCGACGCCCTCCGCAGCAGCGGAAGTTGCCGTTGCTAGTACACAGGAACAAGGCGCTCGTTTAGTTCATCTATCACAGCGATTACTCGGTTTTATCCAATCGGACATTCACTCAGGATCGCAGCGTTTTCAAGGCCTTTATACTCGTTTAGTCGCACAAGATCCAAAATTTAAGCTCGCTCAACAAGCACAATATCTTGATGAACTAACCGCGCGCCTACAGCACGCCACTAGCCGTCAACTCGTAAAGGCGCAGCAACGTATAACCACGCTAATTCAACGCCTGTATCAACAAAGCCCGCAACACACGATATCATCGCAACGCCAACGTCTCATTCAATTAAAAATTCGATTGGATCAAGCGATGACGCAGCTGACCAACAATAAAGAAACGAGATTACACAGCATATTACGAGAGCTCAATAATGTCAGTCCCCTAGCGACGCTCGCTCGTGGTTACAGCATTACGTTGGATGAACAAGGAGAAGTGATTGAATCGGCAGAGCAAGTTACCATAGGCGACATGATAACCAGTCAACTATACCACAGCAAAATTGTCTCTGTGGTGAAGTCGGCTGACTAATGCTCCGTTTACTTAAACATTTCGCTTAGACCATTAATATCGTCACAACTACCACGAACATTGTGTGACGCTTCCGATACGCTAGTGGCAATAGTTTTATTTTCTTGCGCGATGTTATTGACCAAGTCGATATTACTATTAATTTCATTGGCGACAGCACTCTGCTCTTCGGTGGCGCTGGCTACTTTCTCAGTAAGCCCTGCCATTAGATCTAGTCGCGTCATCACATCATTCATCGCTTGGCTAACATCAGTGCTGTCTACCGCGCATAGTTTGGCGGTTTCTTGATTTTTTAGCATGGTAGTGCCCCATTGGGAAAGTGTATCCTCAAATGTCACCACCGATGACTGAATAGTCCCAGTCGCTTGTTGAGTGCGAGCCGCCAAAGTCCTAACTTCGTCGGCGACGACCGCAAAACCACGCCCCGTCTCACCAGCACGCGCGGCTTCAATCGCAGCGTTTAACGCCAATAGATTAGTTTGGTCGGCAATTCCTTGAATCTCACTCATTAGCGTAGTGATTTTAGCAACATCAGCCATTAAACCATTTGTCGCCAGTGATGCCTGCTCTATTTCAACCGCCAGCATTTCTATTCGGGTCTTCGAGCCATAAAGTATGGTAATGGCGCTTTTGCATTCACCATGAATACTATCAACACCGTCACGTGTCTCAACCATATTCTCACCAATATCCTGGATGGTCGTACTCATTTCAATGATCGCCGTTGATACTTGCTGCAACTGTACATTTTCATCCTCGAGCCCATTAAGCATGCTTGCTGATGATGTTTCTAACCCTTTTGACATCGCCAATAACACACTACTGTAGTCGCGGCTTCTACCCAAAATGGTACTAACCTTAGCTTGATTTATTAGTTCACCGTATTGAAGTAGCGAAGTCGGTCCGCTGCCGCAGAAAACAAGTCTTGATACGCTGTCATATTTAAGTGCCTGTTGGGATATATAGTTAGGGATAGTTACCAGCTGATGATAGAAAATTGAAAAGACCACTACCAAACACAATAATTGCGTAGCCATTAATAGCATCGAATTATCGATAAGTGTCGGCGCCGCTACAATAAGACACATAACAATGAGTGCGAGGACATTTCGAAGCGGTGCTGATAACGTGAGCCCCTGCGCTGATTTTTTATCTTTAAGACGGCGATATAACTCTTGAGCACTTGCCACATCTTGAGAACTTGGTTTACTTCTCACCGATTGAAACCCCGTCACGTTCCCATGCTCACTGACGGGTGTTACGTAGGCATCGACCCAATAAAAATTACCGTCCTTACAACGATTTTTTACAATACCACGCCAAGATTCGCCTTTCTTTAATTTGCTCCACAAGTCCTCGAATGCGGCGCTTGGCATATCTGGATGACGCACAATATTATGATTCTGGCCGGTAAGCTCTTCGAGCGTAAAACCGGCAATAGCACAGAAATCATCATTTGCATAAACGATAACTCCGCGCGTGTCAGTTACTGAAACTAACTGCTGTGTAGCGGGAAATGTGACTTCTTTGGGGACTGCTGAACGATTCATATTAACTCCAAAATTACAGTGCTAATGGCGTATAATTAACAATAGTCTAATTTAAAAAAATTGAACTAACTTATGACGCGATAGCGAATGCTATTTAGGAATAACTAAAAGAATGATAATTTTACGATGAACAGAATAGACAAAAAAGCAACGCTCGGACTGATATCCCGATAGCGGCCAGAAAATATTTTAATCAAAAAATAACTGATGAAACCCAAGGCGATACCGTGGGCAATTGAAAATGTGAAGGGCATCAATACCGCCGCAACTACCACAGGCACCGCCTCGGTTAAATCTTCCCACGCGACGTTAATTAAACTAGAGACCATCAAGACGGCAACATAGAATAAGGCGCCGGCCGTCGCATACGCTGGCACCATTTGGGCAAGCGGCGCAAAGAATAACGCTAAAAGAAACAACAGACCAACCACAACAGAGGTTAACCCTGTGCGACCACCAGCGGCAACACCGGTGGTGCTTTCAACATAACTAGTGGTAGTCGAGGTTCCTAGCATCGCCCCTGCCACGGTAGCACTTGAGTCTGCCAACAGAGCACGCCCCAGACGAGGTAATTTACCCTGCTCATTTAATAAACCACCACGTTGTGCGACGGCGATTAGCGTCCCAGAAGTATCAAACACATCAACAAACAGGAAGGCGAAAATAACGCTTAGCATTCCGACTTCAAGTGCACCACTGATGTCCAGTGCCATAAAAGTAGGGGCAATAGAGGGCGGCATCGAGACCACTCCAATATAATTGATGTCGCCCGCGAGTAAGCCAATCGCGGTGACTAGAACGATAGAGATGAGTACAGCGCCATTAATCCCGCGCTGCGCTAATCCGACAATTACAAATAAACCAAGCCCCGACATGATCGCAGGAAAAGTGGTAATCCTACCCAACGTGATCAAAGTGGTGTCGGAGCCAACGACTATACCGGCATTTTGCAATGCAATCATCGCCAAAAATAATCCAATGCCGGCTGCTATACCATAACGTAAGGATAATGGAATACTGTCAATCAACCACTCCCGAATATTAAACAAACTCAGCAGAATAAACACAATACCGGAAATAAAAACGCCACCGAGTGCGACTTCCCAGCTATAACCCATATCGATCACGACGGTATAAGTAAAGAATGCATTAAGCCCCATCCCGGGCGCTAGAGCGATAGGATAGTTAGCAATAAGCCCCATAATTAAACAGCCAATTGCCGCCGCTAAACACGTAGCGACAAACACAGCGCCGTTATCCATACCTGCCGCTTCTAACATACTAGGGTTAACAAAGATGATATACGCCATCGTGAGGAATGTGGTGAGTCCGCCGATCAATTCGCGTTTTATAGTGGTTTGATGTTGTTCTAGTTTGAATAGCTTTTCTAACAATTTAGCGGCCCTGTCTATAATAACAAATACATAATGACTATGGTGCGATGCGCTATTATCCTTGGTTTTGCGTCATTTTACAAACCCGTCACCCGAATGATTTAATCCCGTTTTTGATCGCCTAACAAAACTATTTTAATAGTTTTTGAAAGATTATTTTCCGCGCTCGGTCTACTATGGTGTAAACACTTTCACTAAAAAAAAGGTAATAATAATGAGTTCACAACTAAAATCACAGGTCGGCGGCGCAGCGTTAGCAATGGCAGCAGCAAGTTTGATGGGCTGCACTGCGACAGCAGAGCAAACATCAACCGCAAAAGCGACAACGGCAGTCAACACAGAAACAATGGTAGACCTAGTACATTGTTACGATGTTAATCAATGTAAAGGCCATAATGATTGTAAAACTGCCACCAATGCGTGTAAAGGTATGGCATCCTGCAAAGGCCAAGGTTTTGTAGCGATGCCAACTAAAGCGTGTGGTGATATCGGCGGCGAAACGAAAGATGACTGGATGGGAAAAACCACCAAAGTTGATTTAGTTCATTGCTTTGGTATTAACATCTGTAAAGGACATAACGATTGTAAAACGGCTACCAATGCCTGTAAAGGCATGGCATCTTGTCAAGGTACTGGATTTGTTGCCACCACAGCGGCATCATGTAAGGACGTTGGTGGAAAATCATAAACGCCACGCTGAGTAGTTTTTGAGATACTACTCAGCGCCTATTTAACGATGTCAATCGTCCGCTATATTAAGGTATAACAATGAGCAACGACCACTTCATGGGCTTCGGTTTGGGGCTACGGATCCCCCACTTTGAAGATATCTTAGCAACCGCCCCTAACGTCGACTGGTTTGAAATACTGTCAGATAATTACCTAGTCGCCGGTGGTAAACCGCGTTATTACCTAAAACAAATCGCCGAACGTTATCCAATAGTCATGCACGGGGTCGCTATGTCGCTTGGTAGTACAGAACCATTAGACCAAGACTACCTCACACGTTTGAAGGCACTAATTGACGATGTCAATCCACGTTGGATATCTGACCATCTGTGTTTCAATCAGGCACACGGTGTCAATAGTCATGACCTACTCCCAATGCCTTATACCCAAGAAGCAGTGAGTCATGTCGCTAGCCGAATCGTGCAAACTCAAGAATTCCTCGGTCAAAAAATACTGTTGGAGAATGTATCAAGCTATCTGAGCTATAAAGAGTCGACCATGACTGAATGGCAATTCTATGATGCGGTGTGTCAGCAGGCAGATTGTTACATGCTACTCGACATTAATAATATTTATGTTAGCGCACGTAATCACCAATTTGATCCCAAAGAATACATCGATGGTATCGACAAAAACAGAGTCAGGCAGATACACCTTGCTGGACACACGGATTACGGCGATTACGTTATCGATACCCATGATCAATCTGTGTGCGATCCCGTATGGACACTCTATGATTATGCCATCGCGCGATTGGGTGCAGTCAGCACCATGATTGAGCGGGATGACAATATTCCTCCGCTGGGCGAATTGGTCGCCGAGTTAGATCTCGCCCGCGCTATTGCTGCAAAGCGTTTAGGCACTAACGCCGTTACCAAGGAAGCAGCCAATGTCTAATCTTAAAGCCCTACAACACGAGTTTATCGCGCTGTTGCAAGGCCATAACCAGGCATTTAGCGATCGCGTTAAGGAGCAATCACCGGTTACAACCCAAATACGGCTCGACATCTATAAGAATGCCTACAACACGCGTCTTAGAGAAGCAATCGATAACGACCACCCAATGCTAGGACGTTATCTCGGTGATGAGCTGTATGATCAATTGGTCAGCGGCTACCTAGATGCTTATCCATCGACTGTAAAATCCCTGCGCCATTTCTGCCAGTCACTGCCACAATTTTTAACGGAGTCAGCACCTTTTTCATCCCATCCCATTCTCAGCGAATTAGCGACATTTGAGCGGCTTTTACTTGACGTGTTCGACGCAAAAGACTCACTCACCTGCACGCTTACCGATTTACAACAAATCGATGTTAACCATTGGCCAAATATTCACTTGGCTTTCCACCCAAGTCGCCAAGTGTTTGCCCAGCACACACCGGCTGTAGAAACATGGCAGGCGCTTAAGTCACAACAAACACCGCCAAGCGCTAAGCAAACTAGCACGCCAACACATTGGTTATTGTGGCGAAACCAAGAACGATTAACCGAATTCAGCCACTTGAACACGCCCGAATTAGCCTGCTTTGAACATTTCAATAACGGCGGAAATTTTGCCGACTCCTGCGAATTATTAAGTCAGTTTTATGCCCCCGAAAATGTGCCACTCGAGGCACTCACACTGATTCAGAAGTGGTTAAATAACGGGCTTGTCGTCAACTTATCCTGTTAACAACGGTTAATGGTTGTGCACTGTGCTGATATCGTTACAAATAGCAATGAAAAGTAATACTCACGTCATTAAACTCTGAGACGCCGTATGTTATTATCTCGCTAATTTTTAGCAATAGGCCCTTTATTTATTATGCCATTATCTACCTTAACCCCTCAGCCAGTGTGGAACTGGTTTTCTCAGCTATGTGCTATCCCTCATCCATCAAAGCAAGAAGAAGCCATCGCGACTCATATCGTGAACTGGGCTAAAGAGAACGGATTGACGGTAACGCGCGATACAGTCGGCAATGTCATCATCAAGAAACCAGCGACGCCAGGTTATGAAAACCGTAAAGGCGTGATTATGCAAGCTCACCTTGATATGGTGCCACAAAAAAATAATGACACAGTCCATGATTTTGCCACCGATGCCATCAAGCCCTATATTGATGGAGACTGGGTCACAGCGCGAGGCACAACATTAGGCGCTGATAACGGCATTGGCTTGTGTACCACACTCGCGGTACTTGGTGACACAACTATCGAACATGGCCCGCTGGAAGCACTTTTTACAGTGGATGAAGAAGCGGGAATGACCGGCGCATTTGGCGTTGAACCAGGCTATCTTGATGGTGAAATCTTGCTGAACACCGATTCTGAAGACGAAGGTGAAGTTTACATGGGGTGTGCGGGTGGTATTGATGCCAATATCCGCTTTGCATTGACTCATGATGTGGCACCGCTAGAACACAGCGCATTCTCATTGGTGGTTGAAGGACTCAAAGGCGGTCATTCTGGTGTCGACATTCATATCGGTCGTGGCAACGCCAATAAGTCACTAGCCCGAGTGTTATTCGAACTATCTAAGCAGTTTGCACTACGCGTTGCTACTATCGATGGTGGTAGCCTACGTAATGCCCTACCGCGCGAAGCAAGTGCCGACATATTGGTTGCCAATGATCAATTAGTTGAATTTAAGCAAGCGCTAACGGCACTAACCGCAACACTAAAACACGAACTAGCAGCCGTGGAGCCTGACTTTGACATTTTCTTAGATCCTACCGATGGCATCGAACAAGTGATGACATTATCGGTTCAACAACGATTGTTGGCCGCGTTGTATGCCTGTCCGCACGGTGTATTTAGAATGAGCGACGAGATCGAAGGCGTCGTAGAAACCTCCAATAACCTTGGCGTGATCCAAACCCGTAATAATGAAATTTACGTTCAGTGTCTGATCCGCTCGCTAATGGACTCTCGCCGCATCGACGCTCAAAACACCGTCGCTAGTGTCTTTGAACTTGCTGGCGCTACGGTAGATTTCACTGGTGCTTATCCGGGTTGGCAACCAGACACATCATCACAAATCATGGGCGTGGTGCGAGACACCTACAATGAGCTATTTGGTGAAGTGCCAAAAATCATGGTAATTCATGCCGGGTTAGAATGTGGACTGTTTAAAGATGCTTATCCACATTGGGACATGGTGTCTTATGGCCCAACAATTCGTTTCCCCCATTCGCCAGATGAGAAAGTGCTGATCGACACAGTAGAGAGATTTTGGCAACTGACGTTAGCGATCTTAAAAAACATTCCACAACAGCGCAGTTAAACGCCGCTCAGGGCCGCCGGGGTATTTGCTGACAAATACTTCGGCGGTGCGAGCCTAGTTCCTGCTACAATACCCAATTCATCAACGATTAACCTATCTTAAAATATACTTTCTTAACATTTACGATGCCACGGATTGGAACTAGCGACATACTCATGAAATTGTTTACTTTGATAATGCTGCTGTGGCTAAATTTTTCGAGTTTCGCCCACGCCAGCATTGCGCAATATACGATACGCTCTACCGATCAGAGCTTACGTGATGAACCGAAACAAAATATTAAACAATATCTCGCACAGCTCGAGCTAAAATCGACAGACAATGCTAATTATATAAAGCAACAAGTTGCTAAACAAGCTCGGCTAGCAATGCAAGCCCTTGGTTATTATCATGGCGTCGCAGTTGTGTCGTTGGACCCCACGACTACCTTAGATATAACGGTGGATATCGCTTTGGGATACGCGACCCTAATGGCTCAATCTGACTTTATACTCACAGGCGCCGCGCAATCTGATCCTGATTTTATGGCATTACACGCAGCATTTCCGATTGTGGTCGGTGCCAAATTTCATCATGGGACCTTTGAAGACAATAAAAATCGTTTCAATCAGCTGGCGCAAGCCAAAGGATATTTTGACGGCCACTGGATCGTCAGCGAAGTTCGGATAGATCTCGTGACGAACCAAGCGTTCCTCGTCCAAATTTTTGATAGTGGTGTGCGCTATCGGTTTGGTAACACCCTGATCCCGTCGCTACATGCCGCCACACAATTAATAGAAGCGATGGTGCCCTATCGTGCTGGCGATTTTTATCATAGTGACCAATTGGCTCAGTTTAACTTTGCCTTGAACCAAAGCCAATACTTCGCCAGTGCCCAAGCTATCCCGAGTAAACCTGACGTAACCACAGGGTTTATCGATATTGCCGTTTCGCTAATCGATAAGCCAAAGAACATGGTCGAGCTTTCGGTGGGTTATAGCACTGACACGCTCGAGAGAGCAAGCGTTAAGTGGACTAAACCATGGCTCAATCAACACGGCCACAGTCTGGTAACTAAGGCTAACTTTAGCCAAGAAGACCAATATTTCACGACCGATTATCGAATTCCCCATGGCGATCCCAACAACGACTATACGAGTGTGGTACTTGGCTGGCAGGATCTTAATAATGACGAACAAGACTATGAGAAGTACTCATTACAGTGGCAGCGCCATCAACCGATTGATATCAATTGGCAGCGCACCTTGTTTGTTAAGTATGAACGTGAATACAATCGGATTGATGACATCACCTCTGATCTCGTGATCCCCGGCGTAAGCTATTCCCGTACGCGGCGCCGTGGCAGGATAGCGACCTATTGGGGCGACCGCCAACTCTACTCACTAGAAGCAGCCAATAAAGTGTGGGGGTCATCGAGTGATCTCATCAAACTGTCGATACATTCCAATTGGTTACGCCAATACCAGGACACACACCAGTTACTACTAAAGTTCGCTTTTGGCGCGATTAGCGCAGACACGATAGACGATGTGCCAAATTCTTTGCGATTTTATAGTGGCGGTGATGACAATCTCAGGGCCTATGATTATAAATCAGTCGCGCCATTGCACCTAACTGACAACGAATTGGTGGCCCGAGGAGGACTATATCAAGCGCTTGCAAGCGTCGAATACAGCTATCCAATCATCGACCATTGGCGCTTGGCAACCTTTTATGATGTCGGCACCACCACCGATGATTTTTCGGAGTCCTTAAAATCAAATATTGGGGTGGGTGTTCGCTGGCAAACCCCCGTTGGACCTATTCGTTTGGACTTAGCTTGGGGGCTAAAGAGTCACGATATAGCCGCCTATGACCACCCGTTTAGGATCAGCTTTTCGATCGGGGTAAATCTATGAGTAAGATTTTTTTCAGGCGATTTGCATTCCTCTTACTGAGCTTACTGGTTACTGTCGTGGTGTTGGTTTCAACCCATTGGGGCAGTCGTCTTGTTATAACCGGTTTGAATAAATCTATTGCGAATATGGACATCACACTAGCGAGTTCAAGTCTCATCAATCGTCCCGTGTTCTCATCAATAAACATTGACCGAGAGCATCAACACATCGCGATCAATGAGCTAGCAATCATTTGGCAATGGCACTGTATATGGCGTTCGACGCTATGTATCGAACGCATCGACATTGGCGAAGCCAATATCAAAATAAGGTCAACTGCGCCGTCACCTAAATCGCCTATGGCAACGTTTAACCTGCCCTTTAATATTGTATTATCAACGTTAAACGCAGAGCATATATCAGTAGTATTGCCAACGCTAAACATTGAGATGAACCAATTATCACTGTCGATGGTGGGCAAACAATCAAAAGTTAGCAACATCAAAATGACCTTAGACTCACTGTCCTACCACCAGACATCAGCGGAAAACGAGCCAACCCAACCATTTACTATTGAGAATTTTAATCCAAGTTCACTCGCCAGCCTCATGCTACCGACACTGCCAATGGCGATGGGTTTTGATTCGGTCGATATCGCCAACGTTGTTGCGGGCGTTGGCGATCAACAACATGCACTGTTCACAGCTTTTCATTTTTCTGGCGTCTTCAATAACCAACAACTCGCGATAAAGTCGTTAACAGCAACGCACCCGCTCGCCAAATTCGCTGTCACTGGCGAAATATATAATCAATCGTACCTCCCTCATCAACTCACGGTGATTGCAAACACGACCGAGCGCTTCACACCATTACCCGCCACCGCATTTGAATTGGCAAGTCACGGCCAATTAGACGATATTGACCTTACCATTAACTCCTCCGGTGGACTGAAGAGCTCCAGCCATCTAACGCTAGACCTTAGCGACCAAGCGCTTCCGTTTTCACTAAGCAGTGACTGGCAACAAGTCTCATTAATCACCGATGATGAACTCATCTTAGGCGCGGGAACCTTATTAATGCGCGGCGATCGCCGAGATTATACGATCGCCGCTACGACAGATATTGCATCATCGATAGTGCCACCGACCGCGATAAGCCTCAGCGGCATAGGCTCACCGTCTGAAGTATTAATTCGCGACAGTTACCTAACAACTCTCGGCGGTAACATACAACTTGCCGGTTCAATTAATTGGCAAAAAACTTGGTCATCTGCGCTCAAGTTCACGGTTGCGAATATCCAACCTCACCAATTTTGGCCACAATATCGTGGCAACCTCTCTGGCAAAATCGACGCCCGTGCAACATTAAATAGCCAAGCATGGTCAATAACCGTCGATCAATTAAACATCACAGGAACTTGGCTCGACCAAGCGTTAGCCCTCAACGGAAAATTTAGTGGTCAATCAAGCGAGAAACAACGCTATGGCGAGTGGGACGTGCCCAATATTACCCTTTACAGTGGCGATAACTCATTACAGGCTCACGGCTCAATGAATCAAGAAATCTCATTAGATTTAGTGATAGAAGCTCCCAACCTCGCTCAATCACACCCGCTGCTCACCGGAAATATTGATGGTGAAATCCACGTCACAGGTCACACAACGGCGCCATCAATCAGCGCCAACCTCAATCTCAATAACCTCGGGATTGACGACAGAACACTAAGCATTGAACAAGCGCAATTCATTGGCCATATGACACTAGATGCGCAACGTCCAATATCTGGCGAACTATCGTTAACCTCAGTTAAATATCAGGATCTAGTGCTCGATGATGTTAACGCTAAAATTAATGGCACATTAGCACAACATCATGTCAGCATCCGTTCCCATGGTAGTCCGTGGCAAGCGCAACTCGACGCTACTGGACAACATCGCAATCATGTATGGCTGTTGATGTTAGACCGAGCGAACATCGCTACAGTGCTAGATGCTTGGCAGCTCAACACACCGACAAAAATAACCGTCAATAAAAGACAGCGAACAATCGACGTTGCCGCGCATTGTTGGTTACAGCAAGGCCAACAAGGCCAATTGTGCTTAACCAACGAATTGGTGCTTAATGGCGAAAATCGTAGTTCCAACCTTGCCAACGTTACACTACAAAATTTTGAGTTGATTCAGCTCAATCAATGGCTTGATGATTCTGTCACCATATCCGGCACGCTATCCTCAACGCTCAACCTAGAACTAAAACCCGGTAACAAACCGTATTTTCATACTGAAACCATAGTTAATCAGGGTATTGTTAAGCTACGCTATCGAGAGCGCAGCATCGAACATCATTTTGATGCTATTAGTAGCCAACTTATCATTGACCAACACCTCTCTAGCGTAAACCTTCATGCGCGATCCGAAAATTTAGGGGAAATAGGCGTAACGCTCCTTACTGATATTTTCTCCCAGCAGCCACAGCTTACTGGCCATATCGAGGTTCAGCAGTTCTCCTTAGCGCCTTATCAAGCATTGATCCCCGACCTAGCAAACATCGAAGGCATGATAAATGTTAGTACTGGTTTTACCGGCGACATTGCCAGTCCGTTATTTTTCGGTGACGTCACTATACAAGACACCGCATTTGCCACCACAAAAACGCCAAGTCGTGTCACCGACTTAAATAGTCAATTAACCCTCAATGGACAGCAAGCAGTATGGAGCAGCCAGTTCACTCTTGGTGAGGGCAAAGGTCAGTTTAACGGCGACGTTAATTGGCAAGACAAATTAACCGCCCGGCTCAATGTTAACGGCGATAAATTGCGGCTCAGTCAACACAAAGATTTATACTTTGAATTCTCGCCACAGTTATTGGTAGAGCTCACGCCAACATTAACCAAGGTCCGTGGTGATGTGACGATCACTGATGGCTTAATTAAAGTAGAAAAACTCCCCGATTCAGCGGTGGCGTTATCTGGTGATGTTTCAATTATGTCTGAGGAAAAACAACAATCTGTACCACTTGATATGGCGATAAATCTAACCATAGAACCCGAAGTAACCCTCGACGCATTTGGTTTATTCTCTCAGCTACAAGGTAAAATAAACTTGACCGAGACCCCAACCAAACCACTGGCAGGATATGGCGATTTAGCATTGATCGATGCCACCTACCAAGCGATGGGCCAAAATCTAGTGATCAACAAAGGACAGCTAATCTTTACCAGCGTATTACAAAACCCCCTACTAAACGTTGAGGCGATCAGGGACCCCAATGACACCGAAGACGATGTTATCGCAGGCTTGTTGATTAATGGTAACGCACAAACGCCGGTGCTTGAAATATTCTCAACACCGGCAATGGAGCAACAACAAGCACTGTCATACTTATTGCGTGGCAAAGGGCTAAGCGCCGATAGTAGTGGTAGTAGTGGCAGCAGCAATAGCATGGCTATCTCAATGTTACTCAATAGCGGGATCGGCCAATCAACGCAATTTATTGGCGATATTGGTGACACATTTGGCATCGATGATTTAAGTCTTAGCACCAGTGGCAGTGGTAATGACACCAAACTCGAAGTTAGTGGTTATATCGCGCCAAAACTACAGCTACGTTATGGCGTCGGCGTGTTTGATGGCACTCCTGAAATGGGGTTACGCTATCAATTGTCACGGCAATTTTTCGTTGAATTTGTCAATAACACCGGGCAAGCATTAGATGTGTTGTACAAGTTCTCGTTCGACTAGTGCTACTTATTTAGTCGAACGAGAACTGGTCGATCGCTTTCTAGTGCGTTTGAAGGATTTTTTGGGTTGACTCTTTAGACCCGAAAACACCGCCATCGGCGCTTGCTGCGCCTGAGCCATTAATTGCTGCAGACTTGCGTGTAGCGGCAGCATAAATTCGTCATAGGGCATCGAGTCATCTGCTATTTTATTGAGGTTGAACTCCCACAGTGCTGTCATATCCGGTGTTGTGGCGCTCAGCGGCAATGCATTAATTAACGCGGCACCCGCTTCAGTGGCCTTGATTAATTTTCCGACTCGATACAAGAATTGTCGTTTGAACAATAGTTCAATGATACTGGCACGTGTTGCCTCAGTGCCTAAGCCATCTGTTTCCTTGAGTAATTTTTTAATCTGAGGGTCACTAACATAACGCGATATTCCAGTCATCGCGCCAAGTAGTGTCGCATCGGTAAACGACTTAGGTGGCTCAGTGACTTTATCAACGACGGCCGACTCAATGCATTGCACCACCTGACCAACACTTAAAGGTGGTAACTCACTCTCCTGCGTCTGCTTAGTCGCAAATAGTACCTTCCATCCTCGTTGCTTGACTTGTTTTGCTTTGGCTCTAAATAGCCCACCAGCGATATCTAAATCGACAGCTTGCTCACTGAAACAAAATGGTGGATAAAATTGTGCTAAATATTGCGTTGCGACCATTTGATAAAGTTGTTGTTCAACGTTTGATAGCTGCGCAAAGCTCACGCTTTTACTCGTTGGAATGATCGCGTGATGAGCAGCCACTTTCTTATCGTTCCATGCTTTGGACTTTAGCGACAAATCCACGTTAGCTATCGCTTCATTCAACGCGGTAACATTCTTGGAAATAGCACTAACCACTTGAGTCGCCTGTGAGTAATGCCCAACGGGTAAGTAACGATTATCTGAACGAGGGTAGGTAATTAATTGATGTTTTTCATACAGTGACTGACAACCATCTAATACCTGCTTAGCGCTGAGTCCGAATCGCTTAGCAGCATCGATTTGTAGGGTTGATAAATTAAATGGCAACGGCGAAAAGTGTTTCTTATCGTCATCACTGATTTTTGTCACCGTGCCGTTCTGCCCTTTGGTCCGTGCGACCACATTTTCAGCCAGCTTACGAAAAATGACTCTACCGCCCTCATCCTGATAACGCTCGCACGCTTCGCTAGGGATCCACTTAGCACTAAATTGGCTGTTATCAGCGTTGAGTATTGCTTGGACCTCATAAAATGGTCTGGCAACAAATAGGCTAATCTCTTGCTCGCGCTTCACCACTAAGCCTAAGAGCGGGGTTTGCACTCGGCCAACAGATAATACCCCCTGATAGCCAGCTTGCTGACCAGCGAGGGTATACGCTCTGGTCATATTCATGCCAAAGAGCCAATCGGCCCGTGAACGCGCTAGCGCTGAGGATGAGAGTGGTTGAAATTCCTTATTTGAACGCATCGCAGCAAGCGCTTTCTTAACGGCACCGATATTTAAATCGTTGACTAATAACCGTTCTACTTGCGCAAGTTTAGCCCCCTTAACGCCTACGTAAGTAATTACCTCATCAACTAACAGTTGTCCTTCTCTATCAGGGTCCCCAGCATTGACCAAGGCATTAGCTTGTTTAACGAGCTTACGTAGTACTGACAATTGTTTTTTGGTTTTTGGTTTAGGGTTTAGCTGCCATGGCTCAGGAATGATCGGCAAATGCTCTTGGCGCCAACTCTTATATTTATCATCATATTTATCCGGCTCTGCCTGCTCTAATAAATGGCCGATACACCAACTCACCACATCACCGTTATCTAAGGTGATAAAGCCATCAGATTTTTTCTGTGACATTGAGAGCGCGTTGGCAATAGCGCGCCCCAAGCTTGGTTTTTCTGCAATGTATAGTTTCACAATTCAATCTACTGGATAAACAAACAGTAAATCTAGCATGGCGCTGGGATCGAATGCAACAATCGTCTGTTATATTTACATATTATCCCACACAACCAAACGTGACACAGCTCACAAAACATTAACAAATAAAAAGTCGTTTCAACTCACAAAATAAGAAAAATTGTGAAATAGTCACAATAATATAAATAAATACATGAGGTAAGTCACTGTTTTGAAGTCAAAAATAATACTCATTACAAAATCATAAGTTGATTAAAACAACAAATCGTATAAAAATATTATCTGGTGACGACATATAAGTGTCACAATAGTTCGATATTTTAAGTGAATTAACTATAATTGTTCAGTTAATTTCAATTTTACTAGAATAAAAATGTTTCGTTAACCGCAATAAAAAGCATCAGGGAAATTATTACAGATGAATAAAATACTAAGAAAAACAGCTGCCGCGACTGCCGTAGCAATTGCTTTAGGGATGGCCTCACCAGTATTCGCTGCTGATACGTCATCTTCCGTACGTGGTAAGGTCGTAACAGCATCGGGTCAACCTGCCGCTAATACTAAAATTACTATCATTCACACGCCGTCAGGTACTAAACGCGTGTTAACCACAAATGCTGATGGTAACTACGTTGCAAATGGTTTAAAAGTTGGCGGCCCATATACCATCGAAATTGATTCTGCGACACTACAAGATCAAACATTGACTGATGTTTTCCTACAATTAGGTGAAGTTAGAAAATTAACGACTGAATTGACTTTAAGCAGTAATGTTGAACGTATTCTTATCACCGGTTCTGCCATCGCAGAAGCAGCGCCAGGTAGTTCAAGCTACTTTGGCCAAGATGCTATCGAAGGTGCGTCAAGCCTTACCCGTGATATCAAAGACGTTATTCGTGCTAATCCGTTAGTGACTATTTTACCTGGTAGTTACCGTGAAATGTCAGTGGCTGGTATGAACCCAAGATTTAACTCTATTACCGTTGATGGTATTAGCCAAAACGATGATTTTGGACTAAATAGCGGTGGTTACCCTACACAACGGTCACCGATTCCTTTTGATGCACTAGACCAAGTAACGGTTGATGTTGCGCCATTTGATGCCAGTAAATCAGGTTTTAGTGGCGCACTAATAAACTCAGTATTTAAATCCGGTACTAACGAATTTTCAGGTAAATTCTTTTACGAAACATTAAATGATGGCCTAGCTGGAACACCTACTAAACGTGATTACAACGGCGATCTTCAAGAAGTACCGCTAGATTATGATGAAACAACTTGGGGTGTCAGCGTAGGCGGACCGATTCTTGAAGACAAATTATTCTTTTTTGCTGCCTATGAAAGCTTTGATTCACCGCAAGGTGTAGAGTGGGGTCCTGCAGGTTCCGGTGCAGCTAATGAAACAGACGCATCAACAGCTGATGTTGCTGATGTATTAGAAATTGCTTCTCGTGTATACGGCGTGACCGATCTAGGGAACTGGGATGTTACCCCCGTTGAAGAAGATGAAAAATTAGTGGTTAAGCTTGATTGGAATATTAACGATCAACATCGTTCATCGTTAGCTTACCAATACAACAAAGGTAACCGTACAAACAATGTATCGACTTACTCATCTGAACTGCGTTTATCTTCACACTGGTACAATAAATCAGAAGAATTAAACAACATCGCTGCTAAATTATATTCAGATTGGTCTGATGAATTTTCAACTGAAATTAGCTTAACGCACAAAAAAGTCACCACTACTCAAGAATCTTTGAATAGTGATAACCTTGGTGATATAACGATAAAAAATCTTACTGATGGCGGATCTATCGCCTTTGGTTCAGATAAATATCGTCACGCTAATTTCTTAGAAAATGAAACGCTGACCTTTAAATTTGATGGTACCTATTTATACGAAGATCATAGTGTTAAATTTGGTTTCGAATACACAAATATCGACATTGTTAACTTGTTTGTAGCTCAATCTAAAGGTGTCATTGTATTTGATAGTCTAGCTGATTTCGAAGCAGGCACCGTAAAAAGCTATGCATATGACAACGGTATCGGTAACGAACCAAATGCGGCGGCCGCTAATTTTAACCGTGCAACAACGGCATTATATGTGCATGATACCTTAAATTATAGCGATGATTTGACACTTGATTTTGGTGTTCGTTATGAAGTACTAGGGTCAAACGACAAACCCCTTTATAACGAGGCATCAGTGGCTCGTACTGGCTATGACAATACAGAAGCGTTAGACGGCATCAGTATTTTCTTACCTCGTTTTGGCTTTAACTACACCGTTAATGATGACTTAACTATTCGTGGTGGTATCGGCCGTTTCTCTGGCGGCAGTCCTAATGTATGGATCTCAAATGCCTATTCAAATAATGGTGTAAATGTAGCTTCTTACTCTAATTATAGTGGTTTCACAACAACCCCTACTACTAGTAATAATATACTCACAAGCATCTATGCCGACGCCTATGATACTGTTGCTGATGGCAGCACGGGCGGCAATGTAAACTTAACCGATCCAAACTTCAAGTTGCCGTCTGATTGGCGCTACCAATTAGCGGCCGATTACAACCTCGACATTCCGGGTGTTGCAGATGATTTCGCCTTATCTTTTGAAGCAATTTATGTTGAGAAAATCGATCAGCAAACATGGGTGGATGCATCACTGCGTGACTCCGATGTTGCTGGTACGACTGCTGATGGCGGCTTAACGCTATATAACGATGATGATCGCCTTTACGATCTTATGCTAACTAATTCGGACAAAGATGGTAAATCTCTTGTACTGACAGCAGCGTTGGCTAAAACATTTGATAACGGCATAAAGTTTTCGACCTCGTACACCAACCAAGATATTACCGAAGCGAATGGTGGTACAAGCTCAACAGCTAGAAGTAACTATCGTTACAACGTTGGTTTAAACCGTAATGAAGTGACCGTTGGCACAGCAAACTACCAAATTGAACACCGTTTCGTGGTTAGCTTAGGCTACGAAGCTGACTTCTTTGATGGCTATGCGACCAATTTTGATGTGTTCTTCGAACGACGTTCAGGCAAGCCGTTCTCTTATGTGACTAACTTTGATGACTTTGACGATGGTGCTACAGAGTGGGATTCTCCCTGGTCATCAATTAGCCCAGGGTTTTATGCGGGTAACTACGTTCCTTACATCCCAACCGCTGGTGATGATAATGTAATGTATACCGGTAACACCACTGAAGCTGAAGTACTTGCGCGTATCCAAGAGGCCGGACTAAGTGGTTATGCAGGTGGTTACGCCCCTAAAAATGGTGTAACAACACCTTGGGTTAACACACTTGATTTAACAGTTCGTCAAGAGATCCCAGGATTGATGGAAGGTCATAAAGGGTCACTTTACTTTACAGTTGATAACCTGCTAAACCTCATTGATAGTTCACAGGGTAAAGTCTACGTCAACGACTACGGTACGTCGCGTCTGTATACCGCGACTATCGATCCTTCTTCTAAAAAGTATGTTATCGATGGTGTTAAAAACGATAGTAATGCCTTTGAAGCAGAAGAGTCAACATGGCGAATCAAAGTTGGAATTAGCTACAAATTCTAATCGGAATTTAGTTAATCTAACTTAAACTATAAAATGCCAATCATGTGATTGGCATTTTTTTCGTCTTTATATGACAACAACAGAGACAATAATGCTAAAACCAATATTGAGTATAGTGTTACTTGCAACGATTGCAGGATGTAATTCACCTAAAGCTATAATGAAACAAGATATGACTCTAAAAATTGCCACCTTTAACGTCAGCATGGACGCGACTAATTATGTTGGCCGTGATGTAGAACGTGCGACTAATAAAGTTTTGCAAACCGAGCTACAAAATAACAATCAACAAATAAAGAATATTGCGGAAATTATTCAGCGCACCCGCCCTGATATTATCCTACTCAACGAATTCGATTACATTAGTGATCCCAAGAAAGGCGCCGAGTTATTTATTGAAAAATATCTCAATGTCGCACAACAGCCAACACTGGCAGCGATAGATTATCCATATTATTACTACGCGCCAGTCAATACTGGTAAGCCGAGTCCCTTTGATTTAACGGGCGATGGCAAGGCTACTGGCACGCAAGGTGATGCCTGGGGCTTTGGATATTTCGAAGGCCAATACGGGATGTTATTGCTCTCTCGCTATCCAATCGATACCAAAAATATCCGGACCTTCCAACATTTTAAATGGCAGGATATGCCTAATGCTATCCGTCCTGTCGTTCCCAGCAATGGTGAATTCTTCTATTCAGATGAAATTTGGGCGCAGTATCCGCTTTCTTCCAAGTCACATTGGGATGTTCCGGTCATTGTTAATGACAAAACGGTTCATGTGCTGGCATCACACCCTACTCCGCCGGTGTTTGACGGTCCAGAGGATCGTAATGGCTCAAAGAACCATGACGAAGTACGCTTTTGGTTAGATTATATTAATCACCACGACAGTGGCTATATTTATGATGACAATGGTATTAAAGGTGGATTAGGTAACAACCAACGCTTTGTTATCCTGGGGGACCAAAACTCCTCAGCCACCGAGGGTAATTCTCGTAAAGAAGCAATTACCGCATTGCTGTCGAGCGAATTAACCAATGATGATCGGGTACCGCAAAGTGTTGGTGGCGATCAGCACAAGCGCCAAAATCCTTTATCGAAGCATCATACCGCTTATTGGGGCATGCGCGCCGACTATGTACTGCCGTCATCGTTTGGGTTTAAGGTCATTAATAACGGCGTATTTTGGCCGACTAAAAATAGTGAGACCTATCGCTTAATCAAGGACAGAGCGGCGTCATCGGATCACCGCTTAGTGTGGAGTGAGCTGTTAATCAACTAACACGCCCTTATCCAATTGAGTATTCACATATTCAATTGGATTAAGCGCCACGTTCGTCACCTTAAGTTGGGCGAGCAACGCTAAGAAATCCTCCGGGAGTTGGGCGACTAATTTAATACTCTCTCCAGTGATAGGATGCACAAACTGCAACTGCGCCGCATGGAGCATCAATCGCATTTCACCAAAGTGTTGCTTAATATATTTGTTTTGTTTGCCATCACCGTGGGTTGTGTCCCCAATAATAGGGTGACGAAGATGGGCAAGATGGCGTCGTAATTGATGTTTTCGCCCGGTTTTGGGCAGCAACGCGACCAAGCTATAGCGAGCTTGATTGAAAGTACCAATAGGCTGCGGATATTCACACGTCAACACATTAGCCCATTGCGTGATGGCCTCTTGAGCTTCTTTATTAGGATCGGCTTTCTTATCTGCTATTTTGTCGAGAATTTCTTTCAGTGGGTAATCTAGCGTACCACTTTCATGAAGATAACCTCGTACTAACGCCAAATAGCCTTTATCGACTATGCGCTCACTAAACAATTCGTTTAACTGACGAGCAAACTCACTCGACAGCGCAAATAACAAAACCCCTGATGTTGGACGATCGAGTCGGTGAATGGGGTAAACATATTGGCCAATCTGATCGCGGAGCATGATCATCGCGAAATGGGTTTCTTTACGGGCTAAGTAGCTTTTGTGCACCAATAACCCAGCAGGCTTGTTAATCGCCACCATGTATTGATCTTGATAGATAATTTCTAAAGGTGGCATCTCCTTATCAACAACATCGTCCACTTAACTGAACACTTCATCTAACTGAGCAATCAATGATAATAGTTTAGTGGTGTCTTGCTCAATGGTAGCAAATGACTGCTCCGCCATCGCTAAAATACCAAACTCGCTTGGCAATTCCATGTTTGAGTCGATTAGCATTTGCATTTTCGGCAGTAGGATAAACTCCAACCACTGCGCGAAACTCAGGGTGTCGCAACAAAATGGTAGTTCACTCGCCAATGCTTCTTTACTTGGTTGGGTACATTGCCATAAATCCTGCTCAATCATTTCTTGATTAATTAATGCTAGTAATGTGTCTACTTCTGTTGCTTTGGTCATGATTTTTACGCCTAAAGATAATATGGGCGTATCATACCAATAGCGCACAATGGTTGCTACAATAGCGAAAAATTTTGTAATGGTAGGTCAAGTGGAACATATAAATACGCTAAGCGAGTTTTTAACCAAGTCACAGAGTCAATATCGCGTGTTTGATATGGGACGCAGAGTACAAAAATTGTCGAGTGATGTCTTTAGGGATTTTGAAGACGCCAAGGCGCCCTATCCGTATCCATTGCAACAACATGCGTGGATAGCGATATTATTTTGGAATAAACAGCAAAGTAACCAACAATATATCTGGTTTCTAAAGTTACCGCTAGACGAACGAGGACTGCTAGAACAAGCGTCTCGCAGCCAGTTTTTAGAGCTAGTCATTAAGGCTCTCGGAAAAAGCATGGATAAACAGCCTGATAAAGAACAGCAATCAGCCCTTGATCATAACCCGATAATTTTCAAACCTAGCGAGCAGAAACTTGCGGCGTTTAACAGCTTAGTGGGACAGACACTGAACCGCCCTGCCAGCGCATTTATGACATCAGCGTTCGACTATCTCAAGAATAAAGAGCGCTACAGCGAGTGGCAAGATATCGGATATCAAGGATTGTCAGATATTGCGAGTCGTTGCGATGACCCAATGTTTAGCCAAGTGATAGCAGATGCACTGCCCAAATTACCGTCGCAAACGTTTTGTGCATTGTGTTGCTGCCTAGAGCACAATGCAATTAACTCGACGTTGGCTACAACCTTATTAACGATATTAGAAAGCAGTATTAAAACTGACGACTTATCGATGACCATTCATAGTGCTCGCGCCTTATCGTTCGCCAAAGGCAAGGGTTTTCAACAGCAGGCATTAACCTTGTTGTTGGCCAGCGGGTTAATCAAACACCATGTCGATATCGTCGTTATCATCGCGGGAAGATACTGGCAACTTGTTGATAATATTGATTGCGCCGTAGCGATTCTTGAAGCGTTAAGCACGCTAAATGTTGAGCAGGATATATTTAATCAAGTGTTTAGTGATTTAGTGGCGATACCAAGCGCTCGCAGCCACATGTTGGGTGCACTACGATATCCTCAGCGGAGTGAGGCCTTAGCGCAGCACATTGCAAATTTAATAGCAGGTCAATAATGGGGTTATTTGAAATTATTGCATTGTTAGTGCTCAGCCTGGTGATTTGGCTATTTTGGCAAACGCGGGTGATGGCTGAGTGTGCAAGATCAGCGGTAGATGATTATTGCGAACAATATGGCTTGCAGGTGTTAACAATCGCGCGAATTAAACTGCAACCATCGAGAAATAGTAACGGCCACTTTTGTTGGCAAGGTACTTATCAATTTGAATTTAGTAGTGATGGGGAAAGCTATTACCTGGGACAAGCAACGATTAATGGCATCGTCGTCGTGAGCATTGATACGCCGGCTTATCGCCAACCTTAATCTAAAAACCTCAAATTAGAGGCAAAATAAAAGGGTATAACGATTTAACGATATACCCTTTCTTAAGACACGAAACCACTCTGAGTACGTATCATCCATTCTTCGGTCACTCCGTAGAACCATCCCTTACCCAATCCGTTGGTCGTCCTTTCGGCTCCATGCCGACGCTAAAACAGTCGTTAAAGATGACTCTAAAACCCACTCCATGTTCAGCAGATACTACACGCAACATCCTGTGCGAAATCCCATTTTCATCCGTGTGGTCTTATCATCCTAATAAATACCAAAACATCCAATTGTTCAATCCAATTCCTTGGGTTTAATCCTATAAACCAAGTAGCATCCTACTACTGTCCTTAGTACCAATCCATGGCCCTGTTTTCCTAACAGGTGACACACCATCCTGTGCGGTCCTTTTTATCCCTAGTATCTGTGATCCGTACAAATACACTAACATCCTGTCAGTTTCCAAATATCCTTAAGGTAACATTCCTAGTTACCTGCTACATCCGTATAGTGTCCTAATGAACGATATCCGTATCATCCGAATTAACGCGACTAATTAACAAGGGGTCAATCCAATCATCAGTCAGGTCATCACTTAAATGCACTCTTTTCTTTAGCATCCAGCTAAACTACTTCGTCAGTGCGATGGAGTAATATTAAGCCATTTACCTAAAGAAACAAGATGTCAGATTACGACGTTAACAATGTCTTCAATTCTTCACACGAAACAGTATAAATTTAAGCGCTAATAATCAACAAGTTATTGAGCACTAAAAATAATAACATCAATAAAGCGAGCGTGATGCTTACATGCTTGTAAGAGATCTCTTACAAGAGACATGAGTCAATCGCTATTTATAGGCTAAATGATTGTAACTACTGCACTAAATAGTTTGCAAAGTTAACTCTTCCTCCGTAAACAAGCTGAATCAACGATGAATAGTTCGGTAAATATATTAACTATTATTTTAAAAGTATAGTTGCACCAACAGGCGCAAAATACTACGATACTCAATGTCTTATTTCTGTTAACTATTTAGAGTACTCCATGCTAAGAATTGTCCTTGTTTTTTTATTAGCCACCGTTGCATTTTTTAACCCCGTCGCTGCCGCATCAAACGGCTATATTTCTGATGATGTTTATGTCTATATTCATACAGGGCCTAGCGCGAAGTTTCGTATTATGGGTAGTGTCGTAGCGGGTTCAAAAATTGAAATTATTGAAACCTCCGCTGATGGTGCATATACCAAAATCACCGATGATAAGGGCCGTATCGGCTGGATCCAAAGTGAATTTTCTTCAACCCAATTAAGTCTCAAGCAAAGATTTGACGCCTTACAACTTAAGTTTAATAGCTTAAACGGCACCAAAGACCAACTGGTTAATGAATCAACGCAAGTCAGCAAAACCAATATTCGGTTAGAGCAGCGAATTAAGCAATTAAGCGCTGAGCTAGCGACATCAAAACGTACCAAGAACGAGATGGAAGCAAAACTTGTCGGTGAAGACGCAGAAATTCAAATTCGTTGGCTAATCAATGGTGGCATTCTAGTCATAATCAGTATCTTCCTTGGTATTTTAATGACATTTATTCCAGGTAAGAAGAAAAACAAAGGAAATTGGTCTTAACAGATTGTCCATCGTGACTTTACGTTAGCGCTAAATTGGTTAATTTATGTTGCAATAAGCATTAGTATCGCTTGTTGCATCGTTTAAGAGAAAATTATGACAATACCCATTATTATCTGCGATGACTCGTCTTTTGCGCGTAAACAAATGGCACGTGCCCTGCCTGCCAATTGGGATGTATCGATTACCTATGCTGAGAACGGCGAACGCGCTATCGAGGCAATTCGCAAAGGGCTTGGTGACATTCTTTTTCTCGATCTTAACATGCCAGTATTAGATGGTTACGGTACCCTCGAAATTATCCAGGCGGAGGACCTTCCTACCCTGACAATTGTTGTCTCAGGTGATATCCAACCCGAAGCTCACCAACGAGTCAGCGCACTCGGCGCACTCGATTTTATCCAAAAGCCAACGGCTAAAGGAAAAGTATTAGAGATATTGACTAATTACGGTGTCGTAAGGCCCGAAGATATTTTGCAATCCCAGTTACTCGAAGACTCCGCGTCTGACCTGCAAGATACAATTTCAGATGACAAGTTGCGTTTGAGTGATGACAACGGCGTTAAACTTGATGCTTATCAGGAGGTTGCGAATGTAGCCATGGGACGTGCCGGTGATTTGTTAGCACGAGTACTCGATGTCACTGTAAAACTGCCGATACCAAAAGTGAATGTGTTAGCGTCGAGTGAACTTCATATGATATTAAAGGCAACTGATGAAGTAAGTTCAATCTCAGCGGTTTGTCAGGGCTTCATTGGTTCTGGTATTAGTGGTGAAGCCCTAGTGTTATTTTATGATTCTGCGGCGAAAGAACTCGCTGGTCTAATGGACTATCAAGGTGATGTCACCGACGCGATTGAACGTGAAATGTTAATTGACCTGTCTAATATTCTGGTCGGCGCATTCTTAAAAGGTTTTTCCGAACAACTTGACTTAGATTTTAGTCAATCACACCCTGAACTGCTTGGATTACACCGTAGCGTTGCTGAAATTATTCACTCTGAACAGCGAAAATGGCAAGAGATTCTTGCCATTGAAATCAATTACTCAATTGAAGAATACGATATCGAGTGCGATTTAATTATTTTAATCACCCAACAATCGTTACCTATATTAAACAATAAATTAATCTACCTGTTAGACGAGAGCATAATATGAGTAAGAGCGATATAGGTGATTTTCACTGGATGCTAACCATGTTTAATAACATCGATGTTGGCATGGTTGTTATTGACAACAATTACGCGATTCAGTCTTGGAATGGTTTTATGGTACATCATAGTAATATCGATGCCGCTGATGCGAAGGATAAATCGTTGTTCGACCTGTTCCCATCCATCGATCAAAAATGGCTAGTCCGTAAAATAGATACCGTAAAGACCATAGAGAATCAGGCATTTATTACATGGGAGCAAAAACCATTTTTATTCCCATTTGAGAATTATCGACCGATAACCAGCACCGTTGAGTTTATGTATCAAAATATCACTATCATTCCACTGCCGTCGTTGACTGGCAAGATTGATAAGATAAGTTTAATCATCTATGACGTCACCGATGCCGCGGCTAATAGAATCGAGTTACAGAAACTACGCGCACAACTGACAAGTTAACCAGCGCCATTACAGGCTTAATTAACCCTATATTGCCAAAGATCCGGTATAATATCGCCACAGAGTATTTTAAAGAGTTAAAAAATGAAATTTGTAAACCGTATTTCGTTAATCGTGACACCACAACAACCGATGCATCAATGGCTAATCGACACCAAGTTCGAGGGCGTACCAAGCTACTCTGAATTAAGTAGTGAATCAAGTTGCTACCTGATCGAAGAACCCACCGAAGAACAACCACTCGATGAGCTCATCGCACAACTAATATCACTACATAGCAACGCCATTTGGCACAGTGAACTCAGTGTATGGGATGAATTTGGTGATGATACCCCACCGCTACGTGACAGTGAACATTTTAAGCAGTGGTTTAATATTGCACTCTCAGGTTTAACATTTGATTTAGCCAATCAGCCATTATTGGTCGCTGACGTTCAAGGTATCTAATCACCACCAAGGGCCCAAAACTCCACGGTAAGAGCGTATTAATTTAACCTTAGCTGTTCCAACGAAATATTCCTTTGAATGTCGAAAAACGCATGAATACGTCACTGCTACACAAACTTCCTTGTATCAAAGATACATGGTTTTGTTTCGCTCTAAGCGCTTATTTTCGTAATATGCATGGATTCTGGCATGCGATAATTATAATGCGCTTGCCGTGTCCAAAACTCTTTTGGGCTCTATCTTATACACAAAAGAACTTGCTCCTCGTCTCGAGGCATGGCACATTGTCTACTTAAACCATTCACCATGCACTAATGATTATGAATATACCTTCTCTTTGGCAAGAAATTCGTCAACAAGCCCAAAGTGCGATTAAGCAAGAAACGTTGTTAACAACGCTATACCACCAACACATCATCGATCAACCATCTTTATGTCATGCCATGAGTAACATTTTGGCAAGCAAACTATGTGACGCCTACATGTCTATCGATGAACTAGAAGCGTTATTCAACCAAACCTACCAAGACTCGACGTTAATCATCAATGCGTGTGCACGTGATATGGAAGCGGTGCGTGAGCGTGATCCGGCGATAGAAAGCTTTCCTGAAGTGATTTTACATCTTAAAGGCTTTATGGCGCTGCAAAGCTACCGCATTGCACACCATTTGTGGCAACAGAAGCGCAAAGCGCTATCACTCTATATTCAAAGCAGGATCTCCGAGACATTCGATGTCGATATTCACCCAGCGGCTCAAATAGGGAAAGGTGTCATGCTCGATCATGCCAATGGTATCGTCATCGGCGAAACCAGCGTGGTCGAAGATAATGTATCAATCTTACAAGGTGTGACACTTGGTGGTACGGGTAAAGAAACCGGCGACCGTCACCCAAAAGTACGTGCAGGAGTATTGATTGGCGCGGGGTCTAAAATATTAGGCAACATCGAGATTGGCCAAGGGGCTAAAATCGGCGCGGGTAGTGTTGTGTTAAAAGCAGTAGCACCACACACCACTGTCGCTGGCGTACCCGCGAAACAAATTGGTTCACCAGAGACTATCATGCCGGCCTTGGATATGTGCCAAAACCTTGAAAAAGAGTTGGCGAGCTCATCACACACCCAAATCCAAAATTTTGATATTTAATTTTCTGACGTTACAACTCGTTAAGTGAGTTAAACAGCGGCATCAAGATATCCGGCAATTGACTCACCGACTTTTGCCGGCTGAGTCGATCAAGTGCGACACACAATGCTTTCTTGTCGCTGGTTTTTAATCGGTCAATCAACTCGCTAACACTCAACTCACCAGCACTTAATCGCTCTCGTTGTGCATGATTACGACGGTGGAGCATCTGATAGCAAAACAAAAAACGCCCTAAAATCACATACGGAAAATTTTTATTTCGCATTGGACCCAATCGCGCTTCATAGCCCCCTAACGGTAAGCCTTTTATTTTGCTATTAGCCAGCGATTCAGCACCAAACCATGCGGTTCCAGAGCCGATTAACCCACCACCGATGGCCCCAAGCATAAACGAATGCCCTGCAACGGCTAAATCTAACGCACCGCCAGCTGCAGCGCCCGCTAAACCAGCAACACTGGCGAGTTGTTTACGGTCAAGTCCCCAGCCATACCATTTCTCGGTATCAAAGAGATCATCGGGTAGCGCGAGATCATTAACGTCACGACTGAGGTGATGATGATGATACAAGCGTTGAAGTTGGTCATGCGCTGCTAATTCCCGCTGGCGCATCCATTGATAATATTGCTGTTCCAACAAATGCTTGAGCGCTTGCGCTTGTCCTTTCGACAGCACTTTTTGATTCAGCTGATGCAAGGTAAGATCTTCAAGCATCTGTGCGGCAATAAAACAACTCTGGACCGTTTGTTTGACGATGTCTCCTTTAAACGCGTTGATTAAGCTATCAATCGCGCTTGCCCACGGTTGATAAATCGCGCCAAATGCTTGCAGCAAGTCAATATGTTGTTCACGCTCAGCCTTGACCGCATTAAACACCCTCACCACGCTAAAATACTGACCTAGTGCTAACTGCCAGCTGTCGATATGGTCATTGCTCATTATCGGATTAATTAGCGCCATACTCGGTTGGCCAGTCCAGCGCAATATTTCCATCTCTGCTTCATATTCAGCGCTGTAAGGACGGGAGCCATCAACAACGTATAAAATTGCCGCACCCGCCATAATTGGCTTTAGCAATTCGACTTCATCTTTAAACAGATTGATGCATTGTGGATCATTTAACATCGCGTTGATTCGTGCCCCCCGTTGATTAGCGTCGGGATTGGTTTGCTGTAACCAAGCAAGCACTTTTCGCGCACGTTGAAAGCCGGGAGTATCGACTAGCTGATAGGTCATATTGCCCATTTTGATATCGAAGTACTCAGCAACATGGGTGGTCCCGCTTTGCATCGATACTGCGACCCGATCGTCCCGTGCTAATGTCGAAACAATCGATGATTTACCTTTATTTGGATGGCCAACGACGGCAAAGCACGGGGTCATGATGTCAATTCCTTGTCAATAAATAATGTCCAATTGGGTTGCGATTGGGCAAAACGTTGCCATTCATCTACGTCCCGTTTGGCAAGCGGTTGCCAGCTGTTTTGATTAAAATCTAACGGCATGATCACCCCTTGGCCTCGCGCTAGAAAATCAGCTAACTCTCCGAGCGGCGGCTCCCATGCGGCGACTAAGACTAATTGAGGTAACGGATCGTCGATTGCAGCCTGTTCATCGTCGCCATGAAATCCTGCTTGATATATCATTTGAGGGCTAGAAAAATTGTTGATAGCACGTTCCATCATCGTTGGCGGCAGTGACAACCAACAAATAACGTTATAATTGTCTAGCTGCGGACGATTATCACTGATTGGCGCAAGTTCGATGTCTATTGGTTGTTGGTTAACCAACGGCGATAGCACGGTATTATCGGCAATATGAGTCTTAAATGCCTGGTTAAACACCCACTTAGTCCATAATGTGCCGATTAAACGGGGAATAATGCCGTAAAATATCTGAGCGACAAACAGAAACTGCCACCAGGTGCCATAATCTACTGACGGCTTATCCGACGGTAGATAACGTAATTCTTGACTAGCAATCAGTACTTCTTTGATTGGTTGCGCCGATTCTATAAACTGCCAAGGCCATGCCAGTGCTGCTAAAAACGGGTAAACGTCTTGCGCGTTAAGTAACGTGGAGCGCCACACAAACGAAACATCACTAAAGAGTAACACGACAATAAACGCGCTTAAGCACCCAAGGCCGAAAGACAGACCGATCAATTGACTGATAAACGCAATCCAGCGATCCAACAGTTGATGCTGTTTTAGGGCACGAAGCTGAGTTAGCCAGGGTCTAGGCCAAATAGGTAGGGACAATAAGAAGTTGCTTAAAAAACGAGTGTCAGTTGATTGGCTAAATAATCCGAGTAGCATTGCGACCAATGTAATCAATGGCAGAATACTAAACAACAGCAGATAATGAATTAGATTTACTCTGCCCAAATCGTCACCAGAAATGATAGCGCCACAGCTTAACGCGCCAAACACAAACACCAGTACCGAGATAGCTCGGCTAAAATGAGAGAATAGTTGTTGATCCACAGATATATTCGCTTAACTTAAAAACAACAATATTGAACGTTTTACCTGCTTGTTGCAAACAGTAGATTGTAAAATATCATGTCATTAACCTTATCAAGCGTATAGATCTAAGCCCCCTTCTTGTTCATCATCTTTAGATTTTTTATGACGACGACCGATAATATTACGTCGTTCACGGCGACTTTTACGGCGCTCGTTACCATCGTATTGTTCTATCGTGTCGTCCTCCTCGGCAAACGGTTTCAACTTAGTTGTTTCACTAACTTGCTTAACGCCATGTTTTACCGATGAAATTCCATTACCCAATGGCCTAGAAAGCACTGAATAGATGAGATCTTGACTAGCCATGTTATCTCCTTATTTTAATTGACAGTTATCTTGGTTATCGGCTAAAAACGTTCATTCTTTAGTCAGTATAAAGTCTCAAATTAGTTTAATAACTAAACCAGATCAATTTAACGCTGTTTATTGCAAGAGACATCGCATTTATTTCAAAAAGGTATGGCTTGTTAAGTAAATTTCATTACAATAGACGTCTAGACGTAAATACACCTATATTACGTTCACTTAAATTTTTAGAAGGCATTTTGGCTATGGCACAACACCTTTTTACCTCAGAATCAGTTTCTGAAGGACATCCAGATAAAATTGCGGATCAAATCTCAGACGCCGTATTAGATGCAATACTGACCCAAGACCCAAAAGCACGTGTTGCTTGTGAGACTTATGTCAAAACTGGAATGGTAATGGTTGGCGGTGAAATCACGACCTCGGCATGGGTTGATATTGAAGAAATCACTCGTCGCACGGTTCGTGAAATCGGTTACACCAATTCAGAAATGGGTTTTGATGCCGGTTCTTGTGCCGTCTTAAACGCTATTGGTAAACAATCTCCAGACATCAATCAAGGTGTTGACCGCGAAGACCCTAGAGATCTTGGGGCTGGCGATCAAGGATTAATGTTTGGTTATGCCAGCAATGAAACCGACGTACTAATGCCTGCACCGATCACTTACGCGCATAAATTGGTGAAACGCCAAGCACAAGTACGTAAAGATGGTACATTGCCGTGGTTACGTCCTGATGCTAAATCGCAAGTAACCTTCGCCTATGATAACGGTATCATTACCGGTATTGATGCCGTTGTGTTATCAACTCAACATTGTGACACAGTTAGCCAGCCACATTTGATTGAAGCCGTGATGGAGACAATCATTAAGCCAGTATTACCAGAGAAATGGTTAACTAAAGAGACTAAATTCTTTATTAATCCAACGGGTCGTTTCGTTATCGGTGGACCAATGGGTGACTGTGGTCTTACGGGTCGTAAGATTATTGTTGATACCTATGGCGGCATGGCTCGTCACGGTGGCGGCGCGTTCTCAGGTAAAGATCCTTCAAAAGTTGACCGTAGTGCGGCTTATGCTGCTCGTTATGTTGCCAAGAACATTGTTGCAGCTGGCCTTGCTGACCGTTGTGAATTACAACTGTCATACGCGATTGGTGTTGCTGATCCAACCTCTATCAGTATTGAAACATTCGGTACTGGTAAAATAAGCGAAGCGAAGCTAATCGAACTAGTTCGTCGTCATTTCGATCTACGTCCATACGGCCTGATTGAAATGCTCGACCTTAATCGCCCAATTTACCAAGCGACTGCAGCATATGGTCACTTTGGTCGTGAAGAGTTCCCTTGGGAGCGTACAGATAAAGCACAAGACTTGAAAGATGATGCTGGCGTGTAGTCACAATTGATTAAGAGTCTTGCTCAATAAAAATGCCAGCGATAAGCTGGCATTTTTTTTAATACATATTTACGACGATAATTTCTATGGCACTAAATAAAATGCCGAGCAGCAAACCACCGAACAAAAAGAGCATGCTGTAATACAACATGCGCCTAAACCTTTGTTCATCACTGTCCATTGAAACACATTAGCTAATAGTAGCTATGCCTCCCATGTAAGGTCGCAATGCTTCTGGAACCGTAATGCTGCCATCACTTTGCTGATTGTTTTCTAAGATTGCTACCAAGGTACGGCCAACCGCCAAGCCAGAACCATTTAAGGTATGAAGCAATTCAGGTTTCTGCGTTTCTTTATTACGAAAGCGCGCTTGCATACGGCGAGCCTGGAAATCACGCGTGTTACTACAGCTTGAAATTTCACGATAACAGTCTTGAGTCGGTAACCATACTTCCAAATCATATGTTTTGGCGGCAGTAAAGCCCATATCACCAGTACATAACAAGACTTTGCGGTAAGGTAATTCCAACAGTTGTAATACTTTTTCAGCATGACCGGTAAGTGCTTCTAGCGCGTCGTTCGACTCACTAGGTTTAACCATCTGCACCATTTCTACTTTATCGAACTGATGTTGACGAATTAATCCTTTAACATCACGGCCATATGAACCCGCTTCACTTCTGAAACACGGTGTGTGGGCGGTATATTTGAGCGGCAATTTGTCTTCATCAACAATTTCATCACGCATTAGATTCGTTAGTGGTACTTCAGCGGTTGGGATAAGACTCAGTCCAGTGCCCTCTTCATTCGCTGGGTTGGTATGAAACAAGTCTTCACCAAATTTAGGAAGTTGACCGGTACCACGTAAACTGTCGGCATTCACTAAATAAGGCACGTATGCTTCGGTATAGCCGTGCTGATCGGTGTGAAGATCGAGCATAAATTGCGCTAATGCACGATGCATGCGCGCTATCTTGCTTTTTAGTACTACAAAGCGTGAACCACTTAATTTAACCGACGCGGCAAAATCGATGCCGCCGAGTGCTTCACCAATGTCGCTATGGTCTTTAGGCTCAAAGTCAAACGTGCGAGGTGTTCCCCAACGAAGCACTTCAACGTTTTCGTCTTCGTCCTTACCAACAGGCACTTCACTATCAGGTAAATTGGGTATGCCAGCAACAATATTGTCTAGCTCAACCAATAACTCACTAAGATCACGCTTCGCTGTTTCTAATTGGTCACCTAATTCACCGACTTCGGCCAACAAGGGTGCAATGTCTTCGCCACGTGCTTTCGCTTGGCCAATCGACTTTGAACGAGTGTTACGTTGCGCTTGAAGCTCTTGTGTTGCCACTTGCAATGTCTTGCGGCGTTCTTCGAGTTGGCTAAGTAATGTAACGTCCAGCGTGTAACCGCGTTGCGCTAAGCGTTGTGCTGTTTGTTCTAGTTCAGTTCTTAGGTATTTAGGATCTAGCATTATATTTCCGAAAATCTTAATTAGTTTTATCGATTATGAATCATTCATAATCGTTATTATTTACTGACTAACCACAAGCCAATAGCGGCTGCACTTAGACTCAATACGACATTTAACAACACATTTAACAGTGCCTTTGGCCAATCCCCCTGTTGCAGTAACAACACGGTGTCGAGGGAAAAGGTTGAGAATGTGGTAAAGGCGCCTAAAAAGCCAACCCCTAACGCAATTCTCGCCTGCGGTAATAAACTACCCGACTCGATCAGACCAAAAAGTAAGCCCATTAACAACGAACCTACGAAATTGGCGATAAGTGTACCAAAAGGAAAGCCTTTACCAAATAGGTTAATTGCTAAATGTGCTAATGAATAACGAGAAACAGCACCTAAAGCACCGCCAAGGGCAATAATTAATACATTATTCATATCTTTTATTATCACTTTGTTGATTTAGCTGTTTCAAATACCGTAATTTTTCACCAATTTTCGCCTCAAGCCCACGGCTCGTCGGTTGGTAAACTTCAAGGCCACTAAGTTCAGGAGGTAAATAGCTCTCGCCTGCGGCGTAGGCATTAGGTTCACTATGGGCGTAGCGGTAAGATTGTCCATAGCCTAAGTCACTCATTAATTTGGTCGGCGCATTACGTAAATGAGATGGCACATCAAAATCGTTTTCAGCCTTTACCAACGCTTTCATCTCACTAAAGGCACTGTAAACGGCATTACTTTTGGGTGCGCACGCAAGGTATATCACTGCTTGTGCTAACGCGCGTTCGCCTTCACTGGGGCCAACGCGGTGAAAACAGTCCCATGCACTCAGTGCAACCTGCATCGCTTTCGGATCGGCATTACCGATATCTTCAGATGCGATTGCCAGTAGCCTGCGGCCGACATATAACGGATCGCCGCCCACAGCGAGTAATCGGCAGAACCAGTACAGCGCACCATCGGGTGATGAGCCTCGAATTGATTTATGCAATGCAGAAATCAAGTCGTAGTACATGTCACCTTTGTTATCAAACTGACTAACTTTCTCGCCACAGACTTGAGACAGCATTGCCATCGACACATTACCATCTGCCTCATCCACCATATCACTCAACAGCTCAAGGTAATTAAGTGCCATTCGCGCGTCACCTTGCACGATATGCGCAAGCGATTCTTTCACCTCATCACTCATGATCAAGCCAGCCTTGGCCACACCACGCTCAGTATCGTTTAACGCTTGGTCGAGTAACGCCACAATGTCTTGCTTTTCTAGTCCTTTAAGCAGGTAAACACGTGCTCGCGATAGCAATGCATTATTGAGTTGAAACGATGGATTCTCCGTGGTGGCGCCGATAAAAATTACCGTGCCATCTTCGATATAAGGTAGGAATGCATCTTGCTGTGATTTATTAAAACGATGTACTTCATCAACAAACAGCAGCGTTCTTCTCGATTGTGATTGCGCGACGCGTTGCGCGTTTTCAATCGCTGCTCGAATCTCTTTTACACCCGAAGTAACCGCGGAGATTCGCTCAACATGAGCATCAACATAATGAGCAACCAGCTCCGCTAATGTCGTCTTGCCTGTACCGGGCGGTCCCCATAAGATCATCGAATGGGCACGGCCAGCCTCTAAGGCTTTTCGCAGTGGTTTATCGACACCAAGGATATGAGATTGACCAATATATTGATCAAAGGTTGTTGGCCGCATTCGCGCCGCAAGCGGCGAGAAATCAGGTGAAAAATCTAGGGGCAAACTGCTCAAAGTGAGGTGACCTTATCGAATGTTGCGTTGATCATCAATATCAACACCTTCAGGTGGAACAAAGGTAAACGTGTCCGTCGCTAAGTCCGGCTGACGATTAAAATCGGTTAGCGTAAATAAGCTAGATTGCCCTTGGCTATCGACAAGTTTTAGTGACACTAATTCACCACGTTGAAATGACATATCAATTTGACGAGTCAGCGATTGTGGATCATCAGGCGTAATTGAATACGTTGCGCCATTAGAGGTCACTTTAAACTGATCCCACGCTTCATCGGTTTGATTAGCGATTAACCACAATGGTGATTGCTTAACGGTTTGATCAAGACTGAGAATACTCACTTGCTCTACAAAAGGATTGTAGACCCATACCGACTTACCATCGGACACAATTAGCGACTCATCCGGTTCATTGGTCAACCAAGAGAACTGATTAGGTTGTGACACCTTGACGCTACCCGATGCTTGCTGGATAAGCTGATTTTTTAGATCAAATACTTGCTGATCAAATTTAGCCGAAAATAGTGGAATGGCCGCAAGCTTGTTGCGTAATTCGATTGCGGCTTGGTTGACCACTATAGGGTTTTTCGAATGCACTTCTTTGGCCGTTTGTGGCGCTGCGGCAACAAAGCCGCTTGGCACTGCTAATAACGCAGTGATTAATAAAACCAATTTATTTCTTAACATAACAACCTTTCTACATTTTAGGTGCGGGCGGTGCTAACACCTCACGCGTACCGTTGTGGCCTGGTGAACTTACGACACCGCACGCTTCCATTTGTTCAATGAGGCGAGCCGCACGATTGTAACCAATCTTAAACTTACGCTGAACACTAGAGATAGACCCACGGCGAGTTTCCGTGACAAACGCTACCGCTTCATCGTAAAACTCATCATTTTCGCTGTCGCCATCTGCCGCTTCACCCGGTAATAATATCGACTCGTTCGATTCACCAGAGAGAATTGCATCGATATAATTTGGCTTGCCGCGTAACTTCCAATCTGCGACGACTTTATGCACTTCGTGATCGTCAACAAACGCGCCATGGACACGGGTTGGTACGCCGGTGCCTGGTGGTAGATACAGCATATCACCTTGGCCAAGTAGCTGCTCTGCGCCCTGCTGGTCGAGAATAGTCCGAGAATCGACACGCGATGACACCTGAAACGCAATTCGGGTTGGGATATTTGCTTTAATCAAGCCCGTGATCACATCCACCGATGGCCGTTGTGTTGCTAAGATAAGGTGGATCCCCGCCGCTCGTGCTTTTTGGGCAATACGTGCGATAAGTTCTTCAACCTTTTTACCAACGATCATGATCATGTCAGCAAACTCATCGACAATCACTACGATGCTCGGCAACGTGTCGAGCTCAGGCGCCACTTCGTCCATGCTGTCACCCGGTTTCCACAATGGATCCGTTAACGGCACACCGGCTTCTCTGGCGGCAATGACCTTGGCGTTATAACCTGCAAGATTACGCACACCAATAGCCGAGAGTAGTTTGTAACGACGCTCCATCTCGCCCACACACCAGCGAAGCGCATTGGATGCTTCCTTCATGTCCGTAACAACTTCTGACAATAAATGAGGGATACCCTCATACACTGATAATTCAAGCATTTTAGGATCGATCATTATCATCCGCACTTGCTCAGGCGTTGATTTGTACAGCAATGAAATAATCATTGCGTTAACCCCAACTGATTTACCTGAACCCGTGGTACCAGCGACCAACAGATGCGGCATTTTACCTAAATCGACCACCACAGGTAATCCTGATATATCTTTACCCAAGACCATGGTTAGCGGCGACTTAGACTGACTAAATTTGTCGCTAGACAAATTGTCACGAAGATAAACAATTTCACGATTTTCGTTTGGAATTTCAATCCCAATCACGCTTTTACCCGGGATAACTTCAACTACTCGGACACTCATCGCCGATAACGAACGGGCCAAATCTTTCGACAGACCGCTAATTTTACTGACTTTAATGCCAGGCGCTAAATCCAATTCGAATCGGGTGATCACGGGGCCAGGGAAAACATCCACTACCGTTGCCTGAACATTAAAGTCCAACAACTTAGCCTCAACTAAGCGAGAAACACGATCCAAGTCTTCTTGGGCAATCGGATTAGTTAACCGCTTTGGTGCATCAAGTAGCTCTAGTGAGGGCAGCGGCGTTGTCGCGCGGCGAACCGGTGGTAAGCCATCTATCCCGCGGTCTTCGCGGTCATCTTCAATCTCGACTGATTTAGGCTGCACCGCGGCAATCGCGTCCGCTAATGCTTGGTTTGACTGCTCTTGGCGCATGTCACTCATGGTGCCAAAACTTGGCTCAGTAGAAGCGTTAAACTCCTCAATCTCACCAAGACTAGGCTCCGGTCGCTGATACGGGCTAACATCATCGACCGATGGCAATGTAATCTCATTCGTAGGCGGCGCTTCATGGAATACCTCGTTCATTGAGGTATCCTGCTCAAGCTCCATATCTTCAATCACGACACTTGTTTGATTTATTGGTGTTGGATGACCTTGCGCTGGCGTGGTAATTAGTAGCACGTCATCGTGTTCTTTGCTCGCGGCATTCTCAAGCGCTAACGTCTCGGCTTGTTGCGCTCTATCATCAAAATATTGATTGGGTTTTTGCCATAACCATTGGAGTGTTTTAATAACAATAGATCCCGTGCCGTCAACAACCTGAATCCAACTGACGCCAGTCAATAAGGTAAGTCCAGTGGCAATAAAACACACTAATAACAATGTCGTCCCTAGGAAATTAAAATTTGGGATCATTGCCGTCGCAATAAGCTCACCAATCACCCCTCCGGCTGAAAATACCTGATGGATATCGTCAAAGTTAATGCTCGCCGTTGCAAGAACACCAAACGCAGTGAGAAAAAAACCAATAAAGCGCAAGCCTAAAGTGAAGAAATCGATGGCACGTAAACGATGATGTGCCTTAAACAACACATAACCCAATGCGGCGAGCAAAAACGGTAAACTATAGGCTAGGAAGCCGACCGTGAAAAATAACGTATCCGCTAAATACGCGCCGGTGTGCCCCATCCAATTCTCAGAGATACCTGAGGCAGCAGTTTGTGTCCACGCCGCATCCGTCGGGTTAAAACTGTATAACGCCAGCAAAAGATATAATGACAATAGCGTTGATGTCACAATAGAGGCTTCTAAGACGCGTTGCATGCCCGTAATAGCGGGTTGTTCCTGTTCGGAATCGAGTTCTGTTTCACACTCTGGTGGCGCGATATTCTCTGACGACAAAGGTTACTCCCTTAAAACATTGATGAGCGATAAGTCAGTTATTTAACTGAGAAAAATGAAAACGTCGGGTGTTTAAGTCACCATACAAAAATTCCGCCAAAAACGCTACGAAAAAGCCGTTAACTGGCGATATTATGACTTAATTTCGATGCTTTCCCCGTGATAACTCCTGAATCGTAACAACTCTAGCTGAAAACCCGCTGAATGATCTGATGATACTCATCCAATACAGTACAGCACTGACTTAAGGAATATGGATTTGGGTTGAATATTTAACCTCTTCCATAACAACATAAGTGCGTGAGTCCTTGATGTCTGGCAGCGCTAGTAATGTTTCGTTGAGCACCTTACGATACGTCGACATATCAGAGACTCGTGTCTTGATTAAATAGTCAAAGTCTCCTGACACTAAATGGCATTCTAAAATAGACTCCAGCTCATTGGCAGCTAGGTTAAAACGGTCGAATACATCGGCACTTGACCGATGCAAAGTAATTTCAACATAGATTAACAATGATGCATTCAACAAATGAGGGTCAAGCAGTGCAGTATATTGGCGGATCACCCTATTTTTTTCGAGCCGCTTAACCCGTTCTAAACACGGCGTTGGGCTAAGCCCTACCCGCTTAGACAATTCGACATTGGAGATTCGACCATCATCTTGCAACTCTTTGAGTATTTTTTTATCGATTCGATCCAGTTCCATAACCTATCCTATTAAACATATGCAGTAGTTATCACTAACAATAACATTAATACCAGCATAAAAAACCAATAGTATTGCTTAAAAACCAAAATTACAGTCATTAATATCATGGCGGTTTAGCTATAATAATCACAAATATAGATAGTAACAATAACAAGGATAACAACATGATTATCGGTGTACCTAAAGAAATTAAAAATCACGAATACCGTGTCGGTATGGTGCCAGCAAGTGTTCGCGAACTTATTAACAATGGCCATAGCGTTGTCGTTGAAACCAACGCGGGTCAGGGTATTGGCTTTACTGATCAAGACTATATTGACGTCGGCGCGTCAATCGCTGATTTGGCTGCTGAAGTTTTCGCCAGCACCGATATGATCGTAAAAGTAAAAGAACCACAAGCCATTGAACGTGCGATGTTACGTGAAGGGCAAATTCTGTTTACTTATCTTCATCTCGCCCCTGATCTAGCGCAAACTCAAGATCTTATTGACTCAAAAGCTGTGTGTATCGCTTATGAGACAGTGACGGATCACAATGGTGGTTTACCCCTATTAGCACCGATGTCTGAAGTCGCTGGCCGTATGTCAATCCAAGCAGGTGCGCAGGCGCTTGAGAAATCAAACGCTGGACGCGGTATGTTGCTTGGCGGCGTACCAGGCGTTGAGCCTGCTAAAGTGGTCGTAGTCGGTGGCGGTATGGTTGGTAACAACGCGGCGCAAATGGCTGTTGGCATGGGCGCTGAAGTAACCATTCTAGATCGTAATATTGATACATTACGTCGCCTAAACGTTCAGTTTGGCAACACAGCTAAAGTGCTCTACTCAACAGCTGACATGCTTGAGAAAGAAGTACTTGCAGCCGACCTCGTTATCGGTGGTGTGCTTATTCCTGGTGCAGCAGCACCTAAATTGATCACGAGAGCGCACATTGCAGCCATGAAGCCCGGAGCTGCCATCGTTGATGTTGCTATCGACCAAGGCGGTTGTATTGAGACTTCTCACGCGACAACTCACCAAGACCCTACATTTATTGTCGATGATGTCGTTCATTATTGTGTTGCTAACATGCCTGGCGCAGTGCCTCGCACGTCAACGTTTGCGTTAAACAATGCAACATTACCTTACATCATTGAACTAGCAAATAAAGGCTACAAGGAAGCGCTTGGCAGCAACCCACACTTCCTTAACGGCTTAAATGTTATTGATGGCAAAGTGACTTGTGAAAGCGTTGCAGTGGCACTCGGTTTTGAATATGTCGATCCAAAACAAGCGATTGCCTAGTCAAAAATAACCGGTAAGATCTAAAGAGGGAGAGTATTTAGCTGTCCCTTTTTTTATTTTTCACCCTTGTAATACTTGTACTTGCCCCCATCAATCTTTATATTGCCTAGCAAAATAACCCATTGCATAATATTTCAGGAGTCCTCATGAGCGACGTAAAACATTGTCAGTTACTTATTCTTGGTTCAGGTCCAGCTGGTTACACCGCAGCTGTTTACGCAGCACGCGCTAATTTAAAGCCTGTGCTTGTTACCGGAATTCAACAAGGCGGTCAATTGACCACCACCACCGAAGTGGAAAACTGGCCAGGTGATGCTAACGATTTAACGGGTCCTGCGTTAATGGACCGTATGAAAGAACACGCCGAAAAATTTGATACCGAAATCGTTATCGATCACATTCACACTGTCGATTTTTCAAAACGCCCTTTCACTCTAACCGGTGACAATCAGGTATTTACCGCCGATGCAGTTATTCTAGCGACTGGCGCATCAGCTAAGTACATTGGTTTACCGTCAGAGCAAGAATTTATGGGACGCGGCGTTTCGGCCTGTGCAACCTGTGATGGATTCTTCTACCGTGGCAAAGAAGTCGCTGTAGTTGGTGGTGGTAACACGGCTGTTGAAGAAGCACTATACTTATCTAACATCGCATCGAAAGTGCACATGGTTCATCGCCGTGAAACATTCCGTAGCGAAAAAATTCTTAGTGACCGTCTAATGAAGAAAGCCGAAAGTGGCAATATCGTGTTACACCTCAATTCGACGCTTAGTGAAGTCGTTGGCGATCAAATGGGTGTAACAGGCCTTAAGCTTGCAGGCACCAACGGTAACACCGACAGTGAACTGACTGTAGACGGCGTATTTATCGCGATTGGCCATCAGCCAAATACCGGGATTTTCGAAGGTCAGCTAGAAATGGAAAACGGTTACTTAAAAGTTCAGTCTGGACTTGCGGGTAATGCTACACAAACATCAGTTGAAGGTGTATTTGCAGCCGGTGATGTGTTCGATCAACATTACCGTCAAGCGATCACCTCAGCTGGATCCGGTTGTATGGCTGCACTTGATGCTGAACGTTTCTTAGACGCTCAGTAACTTGCAACAGCCAAACCCAAAACGCCTTACGTATTTTACTAAGGCAGTCAGTATTTAACGAAATGTTTGATTAGATAAATTAACCCGTCCGTTAAATACAATACAGAAAAAGTCAGAGAATATTACATTTTCTGACTTTTTACCTTGCAACACACCTGTAATACGCCGAATTGCGCTAGAAGACACCTTAATTTTATATAATTATTTATTGGTTAATTAACTGAGCTAACTCTCTTAAGTCAAATTTACTGGCTCTACTCTCTAGTGATTGAAGGTAAATCTTATAGTTACTTAAATCAATTGTTGATTTATTTAGAGTAAAATCCCTTAAAAACATTGAGTTAAATTCAGATCCATAATGAGATAAGTCTTTGTAATTTTTTATATCTTCAATGAATTTGTATTCATTAAACCAATATAATCCAATGTTTTGATGTTGCTCAGAAGCTAAAACTATCTTTTCCACCAATTTTTTATAATTATTAAACTGTTCTCGGTTTGTTTGATAATCAATAGCGTACTTAACAAGCGAGTAAGGTGGAAAAAATAAAATAAATTTAGTATCAGGGTGGTTGATGACTAATGGAAGAATATGTTCATTAAACTGCTTGTAATCATAGATACTAACCTCGTTTGGTTTTATGTCTGGGTGAGTTTTTAAAGCTGAACTTGCCTCTAAAATCATCTCTATGGAAGCTTTTACTTGAGAATTCGACCCATGTTCTTTCCATTTATCTATCCCTCCAAATCGACTATTATTACGTGGATAAGATTGCCACTCTGTTAATAAATCAATGCTCGCGCTTATTCTTTCTTCGGGACACTCCCCAAAAATATACGCTGATATAATATTATTGAAAAAAGAATGGCAATTAATATACGGTAAGTATTTTCTATTGGTATACGCCGTTAAGTCATCTAAATAACTATCATTATATAAATATGACCATGCATCTATTGGGATCCCACTATTTCTCTGTAGTTCTGTCGCACCATCTAAACTAATAATAATAGTTTTCATCTTATGTGAAGATAATAAATATCTCAAAATAACTTCACGTTCCTTAAATAAAGAACCTGAAAGAGACAAATTAACAAAGTGCCCACCAAGTAAATTACTGGCTTCATTTGCGTTGAAGTTTTCAGCCATGCTCGTGCCAACTATAGCCGAATCCAGAGGTGTATTGTTTATGATTCCAGCAGATTGAAATCTCATTTCTTTTATATAAAACTCCTTCACAGAAGAGCTAATTCTACTTATTGATAATGGATCAATAATCATTAAAACTAGCATGTGGCTAAATGTTAAAAATGAGAAAGTGAATACTGTAATAAATAATAATTTTTTATACATAAAATACGTCAAAAGTTAAAGTATAGAAATTCCGCATCGGAACTTAATTTGGTGAAAACATAGTATAGAACAAGCCCTGTAGCCACCCCAATGATTGAAATTTTTAGGTTTGATTTAATATTGATTTCTTGATGCTTATACTCAATGATTTGTTGGCAGTTAGGTGCATACAAAGCAAATATCATTAATAATATTATCCACTTAATACCTTCCCCCATTCTAGCTGCGGTTCCATTAAACATTCCATCAAAGGTGATAGCAAAATTAGCGAATGAATCACCAAAATACACTGCTAAGCTTTGAGGTAAAGAGATACCATTTCCACCAACCATTGAATAGATAATACTATTCGCACCGGTAACTGTATCAGATCTAAAATAAATCCAACCAACAATGACGGCCAATAATGTTAATATTCTAGCTAAAATAGACTCGATTAAGCCGACTTTTGGATTTAACTTAATAATGTCAAACCTAAGTTTTCGCCAGGCATGATTTATCATTAAGTACGTGCCGTGCAGCATCCCCCAAATAATAAACGTCCAACCAGCTCCATGCCATATACCACCTAGTAACATAGTAAGAAATAAATTAACGTATCGCCTAACATTACCTTTTCGACTGCCACCCAATGTTATATATAAATAATCTCGAAGAAATCTAGATAAAGTGATATGCCACCTCCTCCAAAACTCAATGATGTTTTGAGATTTGTAAGGAGAATTAAAATTTATAGGTAGTTTAACGCCAAACATGAAGGCAATTCCGATTGCCATATCAGAATAACCAGAAAAATCAAAATACAATTGTAACGTATATGCTAAAGCTCCACCCCAAGCTGAGAACAGCGTTATAGCTACCCCCGCCTCAGCTTCAGCAAAGACAGGCGTTGCATATATGGCAACGCCATCGGCTAGAATTACTTTTTTGAATAATCCAATAGTGAATATAATTAAACCAATCGCTAACGATTCATAATTAACTTTGTAAATATGATTACTCGAAAATTGCGGCATCATCTCTTTATGATGAACTATTGGGCCTGCGATTAATTGAGGAAAGAACGTAACAAATAAACAATATTGCAAAAAGTTGAATTCTTTAGTCTCATGTCTATAAGAGTCAACTAAAAATGCAATTTGCTGAAATGTAAAAAAGGATATTGCTAATGGTAAGAGTATTTTCTCTAAATGAAAATTTGAATTAGCTGCCCAATTTAATTGGTCAACAAAGAAATTGGCGTACTTAAAATACCCTAAAAAACCTAAATTAGTTAGAACACCAACCCACAGTAAATATTGTCTAATCTTAGGCTTCTCTCCGTTACTTAACATTGTTCCAAATGCGTAATTAAAAAGCATCGAAAATAATATTAAGCCCAAATAAGCAGGATTCCACCAACCATAGAAGAATAGTGAAGATAATACTAACCAAGACATAGCAGCTTGTGGCTTATTGCGCTCCCCGATAAAAAAGAAAACAAGGAGAGTAATCGGTAAAAAAAGAAAGATAAATTCAAAAGAATTAAAAAGCACTACAATCCCTTGTAACATTCATTATATGTTAAACACAATACATGACTTTTTATAATACTTATTTTTGTGGAAGAGTGAATATATACTACATAATAATACATGACCTTGATCTTTATGAATACACAATCAAACTTAAGTAAATAATAAAAGACATGTAACTTCGTTGGTTTTGCACCATACCAGCACAATAATTTATTGTTTTTTGACTAATCGACATTTCGATTAGTTAAAAAACTAAGAGGGGGGAATCACCGCTTAACTTTTTACAATATTTTGTCGATGAAGACACCGGTCTCGAAATGTACTAATCGTATTTTATCAGTTGCTCGATAAACGGTATTATTAGTATTTGACAGCACTATTGTTTTTCTAACGCCGTCGCTTAATGTTACCTGCATCTCAAACAAACGGATCTTAATCGCACTTTCTAACAAATTACTAGTAGTGCTATTATCGTTATGTCTCAAGACACTGTTAAGCACCATTTTGACATCGAACGCAGAACCACCACCATGCTGATACCCCAACACACCACCGATCAATGCGCTACCAAACAGCGCCCAACCGCGACTCTGATCACGCAATAAATCAGCTTCACTTAGCTTTCGTACACTTAATATTGTTGCCGACTCCACTTTGGAAATGCTAATAGTTTCTTCTGTCGCAAGGCTGTTTTTTACGTTTGAAAAAAATAATGACATTCCTAAAATGCAAACAAACCACTTCATCCTGTTCTCCATGTGATTTACTGAGCTTATCCGTGCCCATAGAAAATTTGTTTTAAACGGGCTACTGTGTAAAGCTATAGCGCATATACATTCTGCAGATAGTAAACCAACTAATAGTATGGCGCAACTAACATTATTAAAAGATCCGACTGATTTGTTCCCTCAGGTCGAAAATGCATTGCTTGACCCTAACGGATTGTTAGCGATTGGTGGTCAAATTTCCACCGAACGCCTCACTAACGCGTATGCCCAAGGAATTTTCCCTTGGTATAATGAAGGTGAGCCAATCATGTGGTGGTCACCCAACCCTCGGTGTGTTTTAGAGACTACGCAATTTCATATTAGCCGCAGCTTTTCGCGTTTTTTAAAGAAACGTCCTTATCGCGTCACCATCAATAGTGTGTTTAGCGACGTCATTAACCATTGTGCCCAACCACGCGCATATGAGAAAGAGACTTGGATAAATCCAGCCATTATTGATGCATACACCGAGCTACACCATCAGGGCCGAGCCCATAGCATTGAAGTTTGGCACCATGACAGACTTGTCGGCGGTATTTATGGCATCTTCGTTGCTAATACCTTTTGTGGTGAATCAATGTTCTCCCTGATGCCTAATGCTTCAAAAACAGGGCTCTACGCGTTGAGTTGTTGGCTTAAACACCGCGATATTAAGTATATTGATTGCCAAATTCCCAATCCGCATCTTATTTCATTAGGCGCATCAGAGATCACTCGTCGAGAATTTGTTGAGCATCTCAGTAATAACGGTAAACCCGACGTCAGAAAAAAGCTTGATTGGACACCTCAGGAGATAGCTTATGAATGATGTTTATCAGCTCACACTAGGTGTCACTAGCGAATTTGACTGTAGCTACCTGCCGCAGCGCAGAGAAAAGCTATTGATGGTGCACCCCAAAGAACAAAACTGTAGCGAAGCGTATGAACAATTGATGGATAAGGGATTTCGCCGTGGCGGTGAAGACGCTTACCGACCACACTGCGACAGTTGCAACGCTTGCCAAAGTATTCGGTTAGATGTTGGCGAAGTATCGATATCAAAGAGTCAAAAGCGAATACTGAGTAAGAATCGAGACATTACATTGGTTGTTACGCAGCAGCCCAAACCACATTACTTCGAACTTTATAGTCGATATATTACCCATCGCCATGCCAATGGCAGTATGTTTCCGCCTAAACTTGAAACGTTGGAGACATTTACCCAATGCAGTTGGCTCGACCGGTATTACATCGAAGGCTATTTAGACGACCAGTTAGTTAGTGTCGCCGTTTGCGATAGTGTCAATAATGCACTATCTGCAGTCTACACATTTTTTGAGCCTACATTAGATAAACGCTCGTTAGGACAATATAATATCCTGCAGCAACTCAGTTTGGCCAAGACACAAAATAAACGCTATCTATACCTTGGTTATCAAATTGATGAATGTTCGACGATGAATTATAAGAAAAACTACCGTCCAAATGAGCGTTTCATCGAAGAACAGTGGATTAAGTTCAAAAAATAGCGCGTAAACCTTTACACGACGAGTGAATTACGTCATCATTTGCGCCCATAAATTAGCAGCAATTAAGTTGTTTAATATTTATAACGATATATACAACTTTTAATTAAAAACGACAGGAATAAGTCTTAAAATGGCAAAAGAAGACAACATTGAAATGCAAGGCACTGTATTGGACACACTTCCAAATACAATGTTCCGCGTAGAATTAGAAAATGGTCATGTTGTAACAGCGCATATTTCTGGCAAAATGCGTAAAAACTACATCCGAATTCTTACTGGTGATAAAGTAACAGTACAGCTTACGCCTTACGATCTAAGTAAAGGTCGCATCGTTTTCCGTGCGCGTTAAACCATAAATTAACGTGTAAAAACATTTTTACGCGTTCATTAAAAAAGCCCATCGATTGATGGGCTTTTTTGTGCTTGCGTATCACTCAGTTACTACGCACTTTCAGTTTCGTTAAGCGCAACATACGTAAAGTCTAAGGCATCATCCTTTAGTTTAACCTTAACCGTGCCGCCCTTCACCAACTGACCGAATAACAACTCATTGGCCATTGGCTTTTTGAGGTACTCTTGGATAACCCGAGTCATAGGACGTGCGCCCATGGTCTTATCGTAGCCTTTTTTGACTAACCACGTACGTGCGTCTTTTGACACTTCAAGCGTCACAAATTTATTATCTAACTGTGCCTGAACTTCGACGATGAACTTATCAACAACCTGATCAATCATGCTCACTTCTAGACTATTAAACCACACGATAGCGTCTAAGCGATTTCTAAACTCTGGGGTGAATAAGCGTTTAATTTCTTGCATCGCGTCAGTCGAGTTATCTTGCATTTTAAAGCCGATCGATTTACGTTCGGTTTCAACAGCGCCAGCATTGGTGGTCATCACCACGATAACGTTTCTAAAGTCCGCTTTACGGCCATTATTGTCCGTTAAGCTACCATGATCCATGACCTGTAGTAAAAGGTTGTAAACATCACCATGCGCTTTCTCGATCTCATCGAGCAACACAACACAATGTGGGTGTTTACGTACAGCATCCGTTAACAATCCACCTTGATCATAACCAACGTAGCCAGGAGGCGCACCGATGAGGCGGCTAACAGTATGACTTTCTAAGTACTCAGACATATCAAAACGAATGAGTTCGACGCCTAAGCTTATCGCTAGTTGCTTACATACTTCTGTTTTACCAACGCCCGTTGGCCCAGCGAATAAGAATGAGCCAATTGGCTTATCTTCGTTACCTAGTCCAGAGCGAGATAATCGAATGGCGCTCGTAAGCTTCTCTATGGCCGGATCCTGTCCAAAAACAACCAACTTAAGGTTACGATCTAGGTTTTTGAGTAAATCAACGTCAGATGACGACACAGACTGTTCTGGGATGCGTGCCATTTTAGCGATAATCGCCTCAATTTGAGCGACGTCAATCACACTATCTTCATCACTGTCACGAGTCATTGCCACTCTTGCGCCGGCTTCATCAATAATATCAATGGCTTTATCCGGCAAGAAACGCTCTAGAATGTACTTGTCAGACAGTTTGGCCGCCGCACGTAATGCCGCGCGCGTGTAAGAAACATTGTGATGTTCCTCATAACAGGCTTTAAGTCCAATCAAAATTTCAGTGGTTTCATCAATGCTAGGTTCCACGACATCGATTTTTTGGAAACGACGCGCTAATGCACGATCTTTTTCAAAAACACCTTGGAACTCTTGATACGTGGTCGAGCCGATACACCGCAATTGACCGCTCGAAAGTAATGGCTTAAGTAAATTAGATGCATCCATCATGCCGCCAGAGGCAGCACCAGCACCGATAATTGTGTGGATTTCATCAATAAAGAGAATCGAATCAGGCTCGTTTTGGAACTCTTTCAATACCGCTTTAAAGCGTTTTTCGAAATCACCGCGGTATTTAGTACCCGCGAGAATAGCCCCCATATCGAGTGAATAAATCACATGACCTCTAATAATATCAGGAACATCATCGTCAACGATACGGTAGGCTAATCCTTCTGCGATCGCGGTTTTACCAACACCAGCCTCACCCACAAGCAAAGGATTGTTCTTACGGCGACGGGAGAGTACCTGAATGGTACGTTCAACTTCATTGTGGCGACCTATCAGGGGATCGATATGGCCAGCGCGCACTGCATCATTAAGATTACTTGCGTATTTGGTTAACGCACTGCCCTTAGATTGTTCTTCGTCGCCGGGTGCCTGTTCAATACCAGGTACTTGATCTGTTTCACCGTCTTTTGAAACACCATGAGAAATATAATTAACAACATCGAGACGGGATACATTAGATTTTTTAAGTAAATAAGTTGCTTGTGATTCTTGCTCGCTAAAAATAGCAACCAAAACATTCGCACCTGTGACTTCACTGTTGCCAGACGATTGGACGTGAAAAACAGCACGTTGTAAAACTCGTTGAAAACCTAGTGTTGGTTGAGTTTCACGGCCATCTTCATCGAGAGCCAATAATGGCGTTGTTTCCTCAATGAACGACGTGATATCAATTTGCAGCGCTTTAATATTGGCACCACAAGCTAGTAATGCTTGTTTTGCCGATTCGTTGTCAGTCAATGCAAGTAAAAGATGTTCGACCGTCATAAATTCATGACGTTTCGCACGAGCGTCGCGAAATGCATTATTTAATGTGAGTTCTAGTGATTTATTTAACATAAATTTCCCCTTGTCATAAGTTCACCGTTCATGCCAGTTACACTTCTTCCATAGTACACAAGAGCGGATGTTGATTCTCTCTTGCGCAATCGTTAACGTGGCCAACTTTAGTTTCTGCGATATCAGCACTATATATACCACAAGTTGCTTTGCCTTGTTCATGAACTGTCATCATTATCTGATAAGCTTCCTCTTCACTTTTAGAAAAGAACACTGTCAGCACTTCCATCACAAAGTCCATTGGCGTGTAATCATCGTTATTCAACACAACTTGAAATAGCGATGGTGGTTTTAATGCCTCTTTTTGAGTGTCTTTCTCAAGCACAAACTCAAATTCACCCGAATCACTCATAATATAATTTTAGACCTTATTTTCAACTTAAGTGGTTTTTTGCGTTGTTTTTTAATAATAAATCAGTTTTTAACTTGACTGAAATTTATTTTTGTTTAACTATTCTAATAGTAATTACGTATTTTATCATTATTTACCATGTTTAAATCTTAAATTACTGCACTGACTCAGTTATTGAGTATATATGAACTAAAAAGGAATTTGGCGTATGGCTACTGGCACAGTAAAATGGTTTAACAATGCAAAAGGATTTGGCTTTATTTGTCCTGACAGCGGTGGTGAAGATGTTTTCGCTCATTATTCAGTAATTGAGATGGAAGGCTATCGCACATTGAAAGCCGGTCAAGAAGTTACTTATGAACTTCAAAGTGGCCCTAAAGGCGCCCATGCAGAAAAAATCAGCCCTGTTGCGGTTGACGAGTTAACTAGCGAAGAGTTTACGAGTGAAGCTTAACTTGAGCTAATCACGATAAAACAGGTTATCATAGTGCATGATCCATAACTTAGATAGATGATGCACAATAAAACCCCTCACCGTAAACCAACACGCAACAAACCAACTGCACGAAGCGGGTCTAAACGATCTGCTAGCGCACCTTTTAATCAAAAAATCGTATTGTTTAATAAACCTTTTGATGTATTAAGCCAATTTACCGATGGTGGTAATCGCCGCACGTTAGCCGATTATGTCCCTGAAAAAGAGGTTTATGCGGCGGGACGATTAGATCGCGACAGCGAAGGCTTACTACTACTGACCAATGATGGTAAATTACAAGCTAAAATTACCCAACCAACACGAAAAACAACCAAGACATATTGGGCGCAAGTTGAAGGCATCCCTACCCCACAACAATTAGACCAACTTTCTCAAGGCGTTAAACTCAACGATGGTATGACGCTACCTGCAACCATTGAACTTATCGACGAGCCAGCAGGATTATGGCCACGAGTGCCACCGATTCGAGAACGCCAAAACATCCCAACCAGTTGGCTAGAAATTACCATTAGTGAAGGCCGAAATCGCCAAGTACGGCGGATGACGGCGCATATTGGTCACCCAACATTACGCCTAATCCGTTATCGAATCGGCGAATGGACCCTTGATGGCATCGCCAACGGCGAATATCGCGTCTTATAAATCTAATCTCACGGTGTTTTTACTAGGCCAACAGTGATGTTTATGTTAGAATTTTCGCCCGAAAAAACTCTCCCAAGTGTTAACTAGATCACGTTTTATAACGACGTAGTTTTATTCAACATTGGGCATCACGTTCAGCACAAGGTACACCATGGTCGACAAGGCAAGCAAAAAAGTAATCGTTGGGATTTCCGGCGGTGTAGATTCTTCAGTTTCCGCTTATTTATTGAAGCAAGAAGGTTATCAGGTCGAAGGCCTGTTTATGAAAAACTGGGAAGAAGATGACACGGATGAATATTGCTCAGCCTCTGAAGACTTAGCTGACGCACAAGCCGTGTGTGATAAATTAGACATTAAATTACACAGTATCAATTTTGCGGCAGAATATTGGGACAACGTCTTCGAATATTTCCTTGCGGAATATAAAGCAGGCAGAACACCAAATCCCGATATCATTTGTAATAAAGAAATAAAATTTAAAGCCTTTCTTGAATTTGCCGCCGAGGAACTCGGAGCCGATTACATCGCGACTGGCCATTATGTGCAACGTCGTGAAGTCAACGGCCAATGGCAACTACTGCGCGGCCTGGATGACAATAAAGATCAAAGCTATTTCCTGTATACGCTTGGCAGTGAACATGTAGCACAAACCCTATTTCCGGTTGGCGGATTAGAGAAGCCACGAGTGCGCGAAATTGCCCTAGAACAAGGTCTGATCACGCACAACAAGAAAGACTCAACCGGTATTTGTTTTATCGGTGAGCGTAAGTTTAAAGACTTTCTCGCCAAGTACCTACCGGCACAGCCAGGTAACATTGAAACCTGTGAAGGTGAGGTCATTGGTAAGCACGATGGATTGATGTATCACACGTTGGGGCAGCGTAAAGGTCTACAAATTGGTGGTCTCACCAACCATGGCGATGCGCCATGGTATGTGGTTGATAAAGACCTTGAGCGTAACGTATTGCTCGTTGGCCAAGGTAGCGATCATCCTCGCCTATTTTCAAACGGATTAGTCGCCAGTCAACTACACTGGACCGACCGTTTAGGGCCACAACAAGTGACCAAACTAACGGTCAAAACCCGTTATCGTCAAACAGATATTTCTTGCACGCTCTACCCCGCTGGCCCGGACCAAGTACGTGTTATTTTCGATGAGCCACAAAGTTCAGTAACACCGGGACAATCCGCAGTGTTCTATCAAGATGACGTGTGCTTAGGCGGCGCAATCATCGATCAAGTGATAAGAGATTAATTATGAGCCAGCAGGATAAGTACGCGCAAACGATGGCCTTTGCCGCCATGGCACAATGTGCGCAGTTGGCCCACAACATGGCTAAAAACGGCAGTGTTGACCCAACCCAGTGGTCCGTTGTTATCAACGGTTTGTTATGTACTGATCCTGCAAGTTACCGTGACGTATATACTCCGACGGGTGATCTATTTCTTGGCTATAAGACCTTACTCACGCAGCTATCAGATAGTGGTGAAGGTCGAAGCATTGAAATCACCAAATACATTACCGGCTTAATCTCGCTCGAGCGTAAACTTAGCGCAACCAGTTCATCGATGTCGATGATGGGACAGCGCCTCGAACAAGTAAAACGACAATTACATCATTTTACCATTAGTGATGATGCCGTCATCGCTAATATGGCAAGCATCTACACCGATATCATTAGCCCGCTAGGCGCTAAAATTCATATCAATGGATCGCCAACCCAATTACAACAGCAAGCCGTGCAGCAAAAAATTCGCGCGCTACTGCTCGCTGGAGTCCGAGCCGCTGTATTATGGCGTCAAATGGGGGGCAAACGTCGTCACCTATTTTTCAGTCGTAAAGAGCTAGTAAGAAATGCGAAACAGCAATTAAACCAAGTCTAATCAAGTTATTGAGGATATACCCATGGAACTTTCTGCATTAACCGCAGTTTCTCCAATCGATGGTCGTTACGGTAGTAAGACCACAGAACTTCGTGCCATATTTAGTGAATTTGGTTTAACCAAATACCGAGTTGAAGTTGAAGTACGCTGGCTACAAAAGCTTGCTGCAACACCAGAAATTACTGAAGTTCCTGCTTTTAGTGATCAAGCAAACGCCTTTTTAGACGCTATCGTTAGCGACTTCAACGAGCAGCACGCTGCCCGTTGTAAAGAAATAGAACGTACCACCAACCACGATGTTAAAGCGGTTGAGTATTTCTTAAAAGAGCAAGTGGCGAGCAACCCAGAACTCCATGCCGTCAATGAATTTATTCACTTTGCTTGTACCTCTGAAGACATTAACAACTTGTCTCACGCGCTGATGCTTCGCGCCGGTGTTAACGATGTAATTTTGCCCTACGGTGAAAAACTGTTAGCTGAAATCAAAGCACATGCGCTTGATTACAAAGCGGTACCATTATTATCACGTACGCACGGTCAACCTGCTTCGCCTTCGACCATGGGTAAAGAATTTGCTAACGTTTATATGCGCCTGTCGCGTCAACTCGAGCAAATTAAAAAAATTGAACTGCTCGGTAAAATCAACGGCGCCGTTGGTAACTACAATGCTCACCTTAGCGCCTATCCAGAAGTTGACTGGCATTCGTTTTCACAAGAGTTCGTTAACTCGCTGGGCTTAACGTGGAACGCATTCACCACACAAATTGAACCGCATGATTATATTGCTGAGCTGTTTGACGCCATCTGTCGTTTTAACACGATTTTACTCGATTTTGATCGTGATATTTGGGGTTACATTTGTTTAGGTCACTTTAAACAAAAAACCATTGCTGGGGAAATTGGTTCATCGACAATGCCGCATAAAGTTAATCCAATTGATTTTGAAAACTCAGAAGGTAACCTGGGTCTAGGTAATGCGGTACTAGGTCATCTTTCAGCAAAACTTCCAGTGTCTCGCTGGCAGCGCGACTTAACCGATTCGACCGTATTGCGTAATATGGGTGTTGGTCTGGCATATGCTGTTATCGCATACCAATCAACGCTAAAAGGATTGAGCAAGCTTGAGATCAACCAAGAAGCACTCCTTAATGACTTAGACAAAAACTGGGAAGTATTGGCTGAGCCGGTACAAACCGTTATGCGTCGTTATGCTATCGAAAAGCCATACGAGAAGTTAAAAGAACTCACTCGTGGTAAGCGTATTAACAGTGCTGATTTAGCTATATTTATCGACGGATTAGAGCTACCTGACGACGTTAAGTTACAATTAAAAGCAATGACACCAGCCAATTATATCGGCCGTGCCATCGCCTTTGTTGACGACATCGCATAAGACTTCGTAATAACATGCTATGGAAGGCAATGATGGAGAACCTATCATTGCCTTTTTTATTTTTATCAATAACAATACAATCGTTTTGTCTTCCAAATATGCCACTTCTTTAAATTAAGTGACCTATTTGAAAGATCAATTGACCTCATTAGAAGTTTTAAATTATGTATACAGTAAATCTAAACGAATTAAGCCCGCAGCAATTTTTAGATCAGTATTGGCAAAAGAAACCGGTGGTTATCCGGCAAGGGATCACCAATTTTGACGATCCAATCAGTCCTGATGAGTTTGCTGGAATGGCTATGGAAGAACAAGTAGAGTCGCGCCTTGTGTGGCAAGAAGACGGAGAGTGGCAGGCAGAACATGGTCCATTTGAAGACTATAGTCACCTTGGCGACAAAGACTGGTCATTGTTAATCCAGGGGGTCGATCATTGGGACGAACAAGTTGCTGAACTTATTCGCCCATTTCGTTTTATGCCTAATTGGCGCATTGATGATGTGATGGTCAGTTTTGCCACCCCAGGTGGTGGCGTAGGGCCTCATGTTGATAACTATGATGTATTTATCATTCAAGGCAGTGGCAAACGTCATTGGCAAGTCGGTAGCGATGACGAGCATGAAGAAGTAATAGCACATGCTGCGTTGCTTCACGTTGAGAAATTTTCGCCAATTATTGATGTTGAACTATTACCCGGAGATATCTTATACATCCCGCCGGGATTCCCTCATCAAGGCGTCGCGCTTGAGAATTCAATGAGTTTTTCTGTTGGTTTTCGCACGAGTTCTAAAACATCATTGTTAAGTAACTTTGCTGACTTTCTCATCGATGAACAATTAGGTAAAGAGATGGTGATTGACCCAGAACGAAAGACCTCCACCGCCCCAGGATTAATTGACGACAACGACGTCGAAAAACTACGCGCCGCGATGCTATCGCTACTGGAAGATGATAATGCAATCCACACTTTTTTAGGCCTCCATTTGTCATCGGCCAAACACGAACTTGCTATAGACCCTGAATTAGAACAAATAACTAGCAGCGATTTTCTCGAATATTTCAGCCAAGATAGTCTATTAATTCGCCTAGGTGGACTTAGGTGCTTATATTTCAACCGAGTATTAGCGGTAAGTAGTATTTACATTAACGGTGAAGAATTTACGCTAAGTAGTGACTTTGAGGAAGGCATGCGATTACTTGCAGATAATATGGAATTAACCTATGCCCAACTCGCACCGTGGTTAGCGCAACCAGATTTTACAGCATTGTTGGTTGAGCTAGTTAATGCAGGATACTTTTATTTTCAGGATTAAGTTTGAATACTCAACATAGATTAACCACCGCATCGTGGGATGGCGATCAGGTCGCACTACGTTCCCTGAGAAACAAAGTTAATGTGTTAGAGTTACGTACCCCTTCACAAATTGAATTTGATGAAAAGGACGTTGATGCGCAACATATTATGATATTGAATAACAAAACAGTTATTGCGTGTGGCCGACTGACCAATACCGGTGTAATTAGTCGTATCTGCGTATTACCGTCTTATCGTAGCCTGGGCCTTGGTGCCAATGTGCTCGAAGCATTAGTTGATTTAGCAAAAGACTCCAACCTCGCTAACGTCAGTATCTCCGCCAAATTAGACACGCTGGATTTTTACACCCAATATGGCTTTAAGCCCGACGGCAATGTCTTTATGCACGCAGGCCTGCCGCGCCAGCATGTCGTGAGTGCCATCACCGCAATCTCTTTTTAGATCTACCCTTAGCTATCAATTTTTCTTTACACTTCATCTCTTAACAATCATATCTAAGCTGGTAGCCCATCCAGCTTAGTGGTGCTATCTTGTCGCTAATTGTATTAAACCCAAATAATAACCGGAGTGCAGTAATGTCTGTATTTGACCATGAGTCTTTTGATAACCATGAGCAAGTCTCATTTTTTAGCGACGAGGCGACCGGGCTTAAAGCGATAGTCGCCATTCACGACACCACACTCGGGCCAGCAGTTGGCGGATGCCGGATGTGGAATTATGCTAACGACCAAGAAGCAATAACCGATGTGTTGCGCCTCAGTCGCGGCATGACCTACAAAAATGCCATTGCAGGGCTAACGATGGGGGGCGGTAAAGCCGTGATCATCGGCGATGCCAAACGGGATAAGTCTCCGGCACTGTTTAGGGCCTTTGGCCGCGCTGTCCATACTTTAGGAGGTCGCTATTACAGTGCGGAGGATGTCGGGATAACTACACAAGATATTATGATTGCCCATCAAGAGACACCGTACATGGCCGGATTAGAAGGGAAAAGTGGCGATCCATCACCGTTTACGGCACTAGGGACCTTTCTCGGCATTCAAGCAGCAGTAAAACATCATTTGGGTAAAGACACTCTGCAAGGATTGCGTGTTGCGGTGCAGGGACTTGGTCACGTTGGCTATTATTTATGCCAATATCTCCACAAAGCTGGTGCTAAATTAGTAGTTTCCGATTTAAACCAGCAAGCCTTAAATCAAGTCGCTCGCGAATTTAATGCTACCGTCGTTGGTCTCGATGAGATATATCACCAAGACGTTGATATTTATTCGCCCTGTGCACTTGGCGCCACCATCAACGATGACACCATCAAGGTTATAAAAGCAAGCATCGTCGCAGGCTGTGCCAACAATCAACTTGCGGAATCATATCATGGTGAACTATTACGCCAACGAGATATACTGTACGCTCCTGATTACGTGATAAATGCCGGCGGCATCATTAACGTTTCTTATGACAACGAGTATTGCAAAAAAATATCGACCGAACATGTTGAGAATATTTACACCACCCTAAGCATAATATTTAAGCAAGCCGATACAGCCGCTACTCAGACAGCACTAATAGCGGACAACTTAGCGAGAAACATCATTAAAAATAATATAAATTAGTCATCTAATTAATAAGAGGTTAATAAATAAACATCAACCCGGCAATACTAAGTTACAAAGCTACCGCATATTGACCGGCTATCGTTCCTAACCAAAATGGTAATTGAGCAGTAAGTGATGTAAAGTATATTGACATATTAGTATTTTACACTGCCCTATCAGATATATCGCAGCGTGAATTTCGATGGATCTGAAACTCTTTGAATATTGATAACCTCTTAGACAAACTTATTACGCCGGCATGGATCTATGATGTGCAACATTATAGAGTGACATGGGCCAATAAAAGCGCATTAGAACTTTGGTCAGCGCCGACTAAAGAAGCTCTCTATAGGCGTGATCTATCAACCGACATTACCGAAGTTACCGATACTCAACTACGTCAACTGGCCCAGGATTGTAAATCAGTAAAGACGGCCATGTGGTGGACGCTCTATCCCGATGATCAAGCCAAACAAACCTATATTCGGTTTAGTAATGTCTCTAATGATGAAGGCGAAATATTGCTGCTGTGCGAAGCGGTGTTGGACCAGCGTGAGATAGAACGTGATATTAGTTTTTCAAACAGTAATTCAATTACCTCTTTATTTAATAGCCACGGTCACTTTATCAGTGGTAACGTAAAATTTAAACAACATTACCGAGCGCAAACTATCGATCTATATGGCCTGATCGAAATTTCCCCCCATGAACTCGACATTAAATTTGGCAGTTATCAAACCATTTCAATTGAGCAGCAAGTTATTTCTAATGGCCGTTTATGTTGGTTTAATTTTCATATAAAGAAACTGTTACCAGAGCAGCATTATTTAGTCGTTCAAGAGAATATTACCAAGCAAAAGACCCAAGAGCAGACGTATAAGCATTTGGCTTATCATGATCAGCTAACCGGTATTCTAAATCGCTATGGCTTAAACGACTATTTAACTCAACAATGTAAGATAAGACACCCGTTTCATTTATTCTTACTAGACCTTGACGCTTTCAAGTTGATCAACAATAACTTAGGGCATAGCACCGGCGATAAAGTGCTGGTAGAGATTGCTCGCCGGTTGTTACAACAATTACCGTCTGATTATCAAGTCAGTCGGTTTGGCGGTGATGAGTTTATTATTATTGTTCCAATTCAACCTGACAGTCAAAGCGTTGAAGCGATTAGCCAATTAATGATTGAGATTGTGGCCAAACCCATCGACTCTATCGACTCAATTCAGGTATCAGCGAGTATCGGTGCCGCGACCTATCCCAATGATGCCGACGAGCCTAATGCGTTAATCATGTATGCCGACACCGCGATGTATAAAGCAAAAGAGCGAGGATCAAAAAGTTACGTTCGCTTCGCGCAGCAAATGAGTTTAGAGATCCAGCGTCGTAGCGCTATTCAACTTGGCTTACAGACCGCATTAGCCTCAAAAGAGTTAGTGCCGCTCTATCAACCCATTGTTGATATGACCACTAATAATCTCGTCGGTATGGAAGCCTTGTTGAGTTGGGATAGCCCAACATTAGGACGCGTTGCACCGCAAGAATTTGTAGCCGAAGCTGAGCGCTCTGGCATGATGAACGATATTGGTCAATGGATCCTAACCCAAGCCTGTATTCAGTGCCACGATTGGCATTTACAAACAGGTAAAAAACTGCGTTTGTCGGTCAATGTGTCAGCGATCCAGCTTAATGATAAATTTATAACGACATTGGATGAAATACTCGCTGAAACAGGTTTTCCAGCAGACTGTTTAACCTTAGAGTTAACAGAATCTATTTTTTTACTCAATATAAATCAAGTTATCCGGCGCTTAGAAGCGATTTCAGCGCGTGGTATTAGTGTCTGTATCGATGATTTTGGTACCGGATACTCATCACTGGCCTACATCCATAAATTGCCGATCGACTCGTTAAAAATCGACCGCTCATTTATCAGTGATATCGACAATACGATTGTGGTGATCGAAGCAACGGTTGCGATGGCCAGTAAGCTAGGGTTGAAAATTGTTGCTGAAGGGATTGAGACTCAGCATCAGCGTGAAATGATGCTGCGTTATCCAGGCTTAATGGCTCAAGGGTTTTATTACTCTCGGCCAGCGAGTGTCGCTGACTTTGAGCGCTTACCGATATTCCAAAAACTGTTGCCACCCGCAGACATCAACAAGATCCTTAATTTTAAGGTCTAGAATCGACCTAAATTAAACGTTTGATGTTGTGATTTAATCATCATATGCGTGCCACCATCAACGGTGACCTCAGTAGCACAATCAATTAATTGATAGTACGTGTTACGTTCGATCAGCGCATCGAGACCACGCCATAATGTTAAGTATGGTCGTTGTTGGTCGCCTTTAAGGTTAATTGAATAGTCATTCGATAATGGTACCCGGTCACCTATATTGGTGATAAGCCATACCGTTTGCGCTCCCCCTCTCAATTCAATCTGAAAGTCGACCACAATAAATGGCGCATCTTCGACGCTAATTTCTAGCTTTTCAGCCGGTGAAATAAGAAAATATTTATCGCTATCTTTCGTGAGGATCTTACTGAAAAGAACGGTGAGTTTATCACGCAAAAATGGTGATCCTTCATGAAACCATTGGCCTTGGGCATCAATCGTAATATCGATAGCGCCGCAATATTGCGGTTTCCATTCGTCGACTGGGTAGGCATTGCCAGACAGTGACTGTAGTGAAGACTCTAATTGTTTTATGTCCATCTGTGCATGGTTCCAATAACTGCGGCTAGAAATAAATTGTACAGTGTGTCATCGGCTAAAGCCACTGGTCAGTTACTAAATAGACCACTGTAACCTATTGAGACAATAGAAATTAATATTGCAGTCTCACAACGTACGATTGGGCTTAATTAATCAGCCTTTTCGCCAATCTAGCCAATGCCCGTTCGATATTTTCTAGACTCGTGGTATAGGAGAATCGAATCATGTGATGGCTGTCATTACGACCAAAATCAATACCAGGTGTGACAAGTAGACCGTCCTGTTCAAGCAGCGACCAACAAAACTTAAAACTATCATCAGTAAATTTACTGGCATTAACATAGAGATAAAATGCGCCTTTCGGTTGGGCTGCGATCACAAACCCTAGGGCCTCTAAGCCTTTAGCTAATACATCACGACGGACCTTAAATTGCCAGCGGCGGCTTTCCAACTCATTAATCGTTTGTGGATCAAATGCGGCAAGTGCCGCATGCTGTGCAATAGTCGGTGGTGAAATATATAGGTTCTGCGCTAAGCGTTCTATCGCTTCTACAGCATCATTAGGAACGATGAGCCACCCTAAACGCCATCCCGTCATACCGAAATATTTTGAAAAGCTGTTAATAACATACGCGCTATCATCGACTTCAAGCACGCTATGGGCGTCATCATCATACGTTAGCCCATGATAAAGTTCGTCCACAACCAACACACCGTGTTGCTGTTTAACCGCAGCGGCCAATTCAGCCAATTGTTGTCTTGATAACATTGTACCGGTTGGATTAGCTGGCGAGGCAACTAATGCAGCGACACTCTGTTCATCCCAATGCCGAGCCACTAACTGCGGATCTAGTTGAAAATTAGTGTCGTTATCGACATTAATGAGCTTGGCATTGGCTTCGATGAGGCGTAAGAATTGTTTGTTACACGGATAGCCAGGATCTGTCATCAATACATTATGGCCAGCTTCAACTAATAACGAAAACACCATCAATAAACCCGCGGAGGCACCATTGGTGACAATCACGCGTTCAGGTGAAATGCCAACGCCATAACGTTGTTGATAATAGTCACTAATCGCCTGCTTTAACGGTGCGATGCCTGTTGAGGGGGTGTATTTAGTTAATCCAGCTTCAATAGCCTCAATACCCGCTCGAGCGACTAAATCTGGCGTTGTAAAATCTGGCTCACCAGCGCCCATCGCGATAATATCATGCCCTTGACCAATGAGCTCATTAGCCCTAGCCAATAGCTCCATCACTTTAAATGACTCAATGTCTTGCGCGCGCTTACTCCACACCATTATTTCAATTACATCCTGTTAATACTTGTATTGGCTAAAAAACTGTAACTATTAGTTTATATTCTCAAAAAAAACGGCATAATAATATCAAATTTAAATGGAGTAACAACATCATGCGTTTACTATTAGCACTTATTATCCCTTGGTTACAGTTTTTCACCATCGGTCGTCCAATCGCGGGTATCATTTGCCTGATACTACAATGTACCCTGATCGGGTGGCCCGTAGCGGCTATTTGGTCTGTCTATGCACTTAGCCAATACAAAACAGACCAAAAAATCGCGGATGCGATGAACAGTCAATAGTTACTTAGCGGGATGATAACGATAGTGATAAACTTTTAATCCTTTATCACTATCGACTTCTTTAAACACCTCAGGATTATCGACCACCCCAATAAATTCCGCGTTCGGCAATTGCTCGTCCATAATCTGCTGAATAAACGCCTGTCCTAAGTCAGGTGCATTTAAACACACTAATAAATCTGCCTTATCACACGCCAATTGCGGTACTCTGCGCAATAGCTTTTCGTAATCTTTACTGGCGGTAAAACTACCAACTTGGTTAGTTGGTGGATCAAAAATTATCGTTTCATAAGGTCCAAAACGTTTTAATTTCCCCCACGATTTAAAGATATCATGACGAAAAAACTTAACCAAATGGGTGTCGACGTCATTAATCTTGTGATTTTCTTTGCCCAATTTAAGCGCACCGTGGCTCATATCAATATTAATCACACTACTTGCACCACCAGACATGGCAGCCAAGGAGAACGAACAACTGTAACTAAATAGATTGAGGACATTACGACCGTGAGCATGATTAGCTATCCAGCGACGACCATTGGCCATATCAAGAAATAGACCATTGTTTTGACCATCGAGTAATTTTACCTGATATTTAATGCCGCTCTCTTCCACCAAATGCGGCTGCGGTAATTCGCCCTGCACTATCTCAACTGGCGCGCCATGAATATAGCGGCGTTGCAACAATATTGCGCCTGAAAATTCTGGCAGTGCTTGACGAACAGTCGCCACCACTTGTTGTTCATATAGCTCTGTTTGTTGTTGAAACACCGTAATGAAAATAGCGGGATTAAACCAGTCAACTGTCACCTGTTCGAGGTTAGCAAAACATTTGCCACGGCCGTGAAATAAACGTTTTGCTTGATTATCTAGCACAGCGTTTTGTAACTGCTCTAATAGTAACTGCATGGGAAGAGGTAACTCTGTCGATCAAAAAAGAGCGCAATTATAACTGACAACTGCGCCCGGTACTATCTTGATTAGTTTTCTTTAGGAACCGGTTGTGGCTGAGTGTTTTCTATATCACCACCAAGCAATAAGGCAAGCCAACGAGATGAGTTATTCGATTCTAGTGCGATTTTTACGATCATAGTGAGCGGCACGGACAATAGCATACCAACGGTACCAAGCAGCCAGCCCCAGAATATTAATGATAAAAATATCACTAACGTGGACAAGCCTAGCCCTTTTCCGAGGAAACGCGGTTCAACGGCGTTACCCATCACCACATTGACCACCACATACAATACAGCAACACCGCCTGCCCCTGCTGGCCCCAGTTGCACTAACGCAAGTAACACCGCCGGTAATGCCGCGATGATTGAACCAATATTAGGAATATAATTGAGCAAAAATGCGAGCACGCCCCACAATACCCAATAATCGAGGCCAATGCCCCACAACACTAGACCAATGATTAAGCCAGTGCCCATACTCACCATCGTTTTTATCGCGATGTATTGATTAACCGAATTGAGAAACTGATCAATTTGCGCCATCCGCATATCAGGATCATCGAGCGCATAATGAAGTTTTTTCGGAATGGAATCCGCTTCGGCTAGAATAAATACCACGGTCAGCAAGATTAAGAATAAATTAGCCATCACGCCGCCAAATCCTCCTAAGATTGAAGTAACCACCCCCATCGCGGCACCAGGATCGAAATACTCAACGATTTGCTCCATTGACACTGGCACATTATATTGCGCGAGCGTGTCCGACATGCCACTGAATTTCTCGCCAAGTTGTTGCTGATACACTGGCATTTGCGCACTAAAGTCATTAACAGCTTTACCGACTAAGTTAGCAAGCCACATTCCTGCAAGTACCACAATCACAATAATAGCACTGATTGCGAACCCTTTAGGTAACCGGTGTTTCATTAGCCATTTTAAGATTGGGTTACAAATTATCGCGATAAATACCGAGAGACAAAATGGTACTAGAATTGGACTGGCGGCTTTGATCCCCGCCAAACAAATCACAATAGCGGCAAGCATTGACGCCGTTTTAAACGATGAAGACATGACAATATTTTTCACAAGATACTCAATATCAAAACAATTTGTCCTAATTTAACCAGTTATAGTTGCAATAACAATACAAAACGGCGTTAATAACACTTCATCAGACAAGGAATATCGACATCATGAGCAGTGAATTAGCAGTTATTCGGGTTAAAAATTTACGTCTTCGCACTTACATTGGGATCAACAATGATGAAATCGCCAATCGTCAAGACGTGATCATCAACATTGAAATCCACTACCCTGCCGAAAAAGCCACCCAAAGCGACAACATGGACGATGCGTTAAACTATCGTACTATCACCAAAAAAATCATCGCATTAGTCGAGAATAATCGCTTTGGCTTACTTGAAAAAATGACCAATGATGTATTGCATATAGCCAGCGAACACCCGTGGGTTATTTTTTCCAAGGTTGAAATTGACAAGCCTCACGCGCTTCGCTTCGCCGACTCTGTATCACTCCAACTATCCTACCAGGCAGACTAACCATCGTTACCTGAACACAAATTAAGCATTTAGTATGACTTATGTTGGTTATTTGTGTTTTATTTGATAATCTCCGTAACAATAGTATGCCGATAGGGTCACATTCTCTCGGCACGTTCTCGGACACGGAATACCACGGCATTGGATGCATGCTAACCAAGGCCTTTTGACCGAACGCTAGCCATTGTATTAACTGCGCTAGGGGCGTCCTCCTTTCTTTATCGCTAAGAAATGCATTGACTAGACCGTCAAACCTTCCTTGGCATATTTCATAATATTTATATGCGCTAATCTCGTGACCGAGCTTAGGCAGTTTTTAATTTATAACCGGAGTAAACAATGGTCCCTGTTTCACAGCATTTCAAAAAAACAGCATTATGTCTCGCGATCGGCGCGGCGTGTACTATGCCTGCCATAGCAGCAGAAAATACAACAGACGCTAAAGCAACAAGCAAAGGCATCGAACGTATCGAGATCACTGCATTACGCCGTGCTTCTTCGGTGCAAGAAGCACCACTAAACATCACCGCACTAGATAGCGATGTGATGAAAGACCAAAACATCACTCAACTTGCCGATGTTGCACGTTGGGTGCCAGGGCTAACGGTTGCCGATCAAGGTGGTCGTTCTGCCTCGCCAATTATTGTTCGTGGTCTTAACACCAATTCATCGGGCCCAGGGTCAGATGGTGGCACTGTTGCTGTCTATGCCGGGGAATTACCACTGTTTGTTGACATGAAGTTGATTGATATCGAACGTGTTGAAGTACTAATAGGGCCACAAGGAACATTATATGGCGCAGGCACGTTAGGCGGCGCTATTCGTTATATCCCAAATAAACCAGAATATGACACAATTTCTGGCTCAGTCTATGGCGATGTCGCAAGTCTAAGCGAAAGCGACGATCTAAGCACCGAAGCTGGTTTTGTTTTCAACGTGCCATTAGTCGAGGATGTGTTAGCGCTACGCGTTGCCTTTAATCAGGCTAACGAAGCTGGATATATCGACTACAACTACTTGGTTAAAGAGCCTGGTGTCTCATTCCCCGATCCGGATTGGTCTGATAGCGATGCCGTAGCAGCGAACATCACCAGCAAGAAAGATGCAAACAGTAGTGATATCACGACAGCGCGCATCATGTTAGGTTGGCAACCAACTGACGACGTAGAGCTTAACCTTGCCTACTACTATCAAGAACAAGAAGTCGGTGGCCGGTCAATCACCCATTACCAAAGCCTTGCCGACTCAAACCCATTGAGCAGCACTATGGGTAAATATGAGTCAGGCTATCGTTACGTTGAGCCGCGTGAAACAAAGACCGAATTATTAAGCCTTGAAGTTACTGCTGATTTAGGGTTCGCAACGTTAACATCAGCGACAGGTCTGTCGAAGTTTGATGCCGTTGGTCAGCGTGATCAAACCGATTTACTGATCCGTTTAGATTACTCGTACGAAGAGTTTCCAGCATTCTCAGCGTTCACGCGTGAACTCGATAATTCTGAAACCTTCACTCAAGAAGTGCGTTTAGTGTCAAACGCCGAGTCTGACCTTAGTTGGATTGTCGGTGCCTATTATAACAAAGACGAAAGCTCAGGTGACAGCCGCGAATATACCCCTGGCTTTGACCAATACGCCGTTGATAACTGGGGCGCAAACCAACTTCGTCCAGATGCGCTAGAATATGTATCAGTGAGCAACACCACAGTCACCGAGCAAGCAGTTTTTGGTGAGCTAATGTATCAAGCGACCGATAAGCTAACACTAACCCTTGGCGCTCGTTTGTATGATTATGATGTAAAATCTAGCTCTGCGATCGATCTACCGCTTTACTACACATTATTTGATAGCTACGCTCAAGACGAAATTAATCTTGATTACAAAGACATTTCAGCTGGCGGCGACGGCAGCTTGTTAAAGTTGAATGCCAGTTACCAAGTTAATACCGATCTGCTAGTTTACGGTACGGTTAGTGAAGGCTTCAGAGTCGGTGGTTCAAACGGCGTGGCGGCGTGTCCTGACGACATTGCGACACTTGATAACCAAAACGTCTGTGCCGTGCCTGACGAAGTGCTATATGACGCAGATACAACGACCAATTACGAGCTAGGCTTTAAGAGTACTTGGAACAACAACAAACTTCATTTCAACGCGGCGCTGTTCCATGTTGAGTGGAATGACCCACAAGTGAGTGGTGCGACGTTATATGGTCAGCAACCCATTACCGTTAATGCGCTAGGCGCTTCTTCGACGGGGGTTGAAGTATCGACTCGCGTCATCTTAACCGACGAATTCAAAGTGTATGCGACCTATGCCTTTGCCGATGCCAAGCTTACCGCAGACGCGCCGTCATTATTCCAATCGATAGACAGCGACAATCCGAACTACGAAGTGTTGCAGGCGTTCTACGATGGTAAAAATGGTGACCGCCTTCCGGGTTCTTCGCAACATCAATTTTCACTTGGCGCAACCTACAACACTGAGTTGTTTAACTTACCACTGGATATTAACTACGGCCTAACCTATCAAAGTGATGTTTACTCTAAAGTTGGCCTACGCGCCGATGGCGAAGTGTTACCAGGCTACGCCCTCAGTAATATGCAAGCAAAACTATCTGACGACAATTGGAGCGTGACGCTCTATGTTGACAATATGTTCGATAAGTATGCCTTCAGCTCAGTACGTCGTGACCAAGGCGATATCGGTTTATCAAGATATTCAGAAATGAATACCAATGGTACCGACTTGCAACGTAACTACGGTCATTATTTAATTCAGCCTCGTAAAGTTGGCGTTCGTTTCGAGTACCTTTTTGATATATAATTATTTATAAGTAAGTAATCCATAAACAGCACGGAGCTTTTAGCCGTGCTGTTTTTTTTAGAGAATGAAAATGTCATCGCTCACTACATTACATCACCAAGCTCAACAGGCACTTAACGCTAAAGATTATCAAGGAGCTCATCAAAAACTGTTATCAATTTTGCAACTTGATAATCACTTCGCTGATGCCTACTTTTTGCTGGCCATGATCGCGAGTGATCACCACAATCACTTGCAAGCGATTGAGCTTATCTTAACCGCAAACAAATTAACTCCCAATAACGCTGAATACTTAGCGCAATTAGCCCGAATATATATTCTAGAGAATCAACACCCCAACGCGTTTAAACACGCAAAGGATGCTATCAGCCAACATATCACCAACGCTAGTGTACTCAACACCTTGGGTGTGGTGTTTAGTAAGTTAGGACGTCACAGTGATGCACTGCCTTTATTCGAACAAGCCATCGCTATCGACTCCTCCAACGCTGATTATTATTACCACTATGGTGCCAGTCTTAAATTTTGTGGGCAGTTTCAGCAAGCGCGCAGCGCTTATGAACAAGCAATCACGCTAGTACCCTCGCACGTTAAATCTCACAGTGCATTATCAAGCCTCGGCAACATCAGCCATGATAATAACCACATCGTACGACTCATTGCTGAGTTTCAACGTCAAACCGATGTAGACGACAAACTGCATCTGGGCCACGCGTTAGCACGGGAATATGAAGCGCTTGACGATTATGACACCGCCTTTAGTTTCCTTGACCAAGTCAAACAAGACAAACTCAAATCGATGGACTACGATTTTAGCGAAGAACAAGCGTTATTTTCTGCACTCACGTCGGCCTTTAACAATCCCGAGCAATCGTTTAGTGCCGGTTATACTTCCGATGAACCCATTTTCATCGTCGGCATGCCAAGAACAGGCACCACCTTAGTTGAACGCATAATATCTGCTCACTCACAAGTCAGTACAGCTGGCGAGTTGCAACATTTTGGTATGCTGCTCAAGCAGATGTCAAATAGCCAAACCCATCGTGTTATCGACCAAGAGACCGTAGCGGCGGCGCTCAATATTGATATGGCAGCGTTGGGTAGTACGTACGTTGAGTCCACTCGCGCGCAAACAGGCAGTCATTCACATTTCATCGACAAGATGCCACTCAATGTTCTTTACGCTGGTTTTATCGCAAAAGCGTTGCCTAATGCCAAAATAATTTGCTTGGACAGAAATCCTCTCGATACCATTGTCAGTAACTATCGCCAACTATTCTCGGTTAATTTTTCTTACTATAACTATTCGTATGACCTCATTACATGTAGTCAATATTACGACCTATTCAAAAAGCTAGTCACGACGTGGCAGCAAACCCTAGGAGATAACTTCTACGTTGTAAACTACGAAGAACTGGTCAATTGCCCACAACAAGAAGCCAAAAAACTTATCGACTTTTGCGGGCTAGGCTGGGAAGATAACTGCCTAAATATCGATAAAAATAGCGCGCCAGTAGCAACCGCTAGCGCATTGCAAGTTCGCCAACCAATTAGTAACAAATCCGTTGGCAACTGGAAAAAGTATCAGGCACATTTAACAGACATCATTGAAAAATATTAGAGAACTAAAGTGTGAGAAGGATTTATAGTGCAGTTTGAAGGAGCAGAAAAGAAAGCTGAAATCGTGATTAATCGTCATGATGGCAGCTTACTTACCGACGTTTCAGAAACATTTTGGCATCAGCTGGTTGATCAAGCGGGTGCTAAGATTTTGTCACAAATTAAAAACGACCATTGTCATGCTTACCTATTATCGGAGTCGAGCCTTTTTGTATGGCAGGACCGTTTTCTGATCTTAACCTGTGGCGAAACGAACCTCGCACAGGCGGTTGAATACTTCATCACCAGTAAGCCTGAGTTAACGATTATGTCGCTTAGTTTTCAGCGTAAAAATGAATATTTCTCGGCACATCAACCGAGTTCTTTCGGTGATGACATTGAACGTATTGGTCGCTATGTTGATGGAAAACACCATATTGTCGGCGATTTATCACAACATCATCACCAATTACTTAGTTACCAAACGAGAGATTTTAAGCAGGCACCAATCAGATATGAGCTGCTCGCGTTTGGTATATCTCAACAGGCAAGTGACCGATTGATGAGTGATAAGCTGACTTGTGAAGCCGTACTATCTTTTCTTGGCTTAACGAACGCGCTGCAAGATTACAAAATAGATAGCCACGCATTCTCACCGTGTGGCTACTCACTAAATGCGCTTAAAGGCGATGATTACCTCACCCTTCATATTACGCCCCAACCAAATCATAGCTACGTGAGCCTAGTCGCAAGCACCGATATTACATCACTCAGCGAGCCGATGCTAACCCAATTACACCCGAAAAATTTCGACATTCTTACCATCGGCGTCGAACAGCCCCAACCGTTAGCGTGTTCACACATCGCTTATGACAAAGTCAACCAACAACAAGTGTCGATTGAGCCCAACCGATTGTTAACCTACACTAACCTTCAAAGAAAACCGTAAATTAACGCTGCGCATTAATCATCTTAATAAACTCAAACGACAGCGTGTAAACATCACCCGGCCAGCGTGCCGACAAGTAATGTCGGTCTTTAACAACAAAGCCACGAGCTAGCTTGTCTGGGCTATCACGGAACAAAGCTGGCGGTCCCTTGATAAAGTTATTACGATCACACAATGCCCTTCTGACCTCGTCTTCGACTGTTATCTCAGGATAGGTAAGGTAATAATCTCCTAGCCACAATCGAGTTAGATTGTAACCTAACAATTCCTGCGACTTTAATAATGACGTTGTTTTATAGCCATGGATAACAGAATGACCCGTTCGAGGATCAATACTCCTCGCGGCGACTACAACACCATGACAGACCGCCGCTACGGGCTTGGTATGATTAAAAAATTCAACCACTATTGTTTGTAAGACCGTTGACTCTAAATAATCTTTAACAGCCTTATCATGACCACCAGGCAGTAAGAGCGCGTCAAATTCTGCTTCGTTCACGTCGTTGTATGCTAATGGCGAACAGAATTCCGGACAAGACTGCATCTCAAGACACGCATCAACAGCATCTTGCCTCGCCGCTAATACCGACGTTAGGATCCCCAAATCTGTACCAAAGAGCATTCGTTGGTCGGCAACGGCTTGTTCACCGTTTGGCGTGGTAAACATCACCTTAAAACCCGCACGACAAAACAACTGCCAAGGAATCGCCGCTTCACTAGGATCAAAACCAACGCAGGGCAATGGGATTAATATCGTTTTCATGGTAGGAAATACTCAATCATGACGTTTAAACCTCTACTATTTTTGTAAAAACTCAAATTTACCATTCTGAGCGTGATACAAACCAGATTTTGTACTGATGTAGAAGTGCCCTTGTGCGAGCGACAAATAGGCATGCACGTCTAATGGTGTATCGGTGACAATATGAGTGATAAATGGAATAGAGTCCTTAGTATTATCCAACATAATGCACGATTTAGATAAACGCTCTTTGCTAAGTAACGCTAGATCTTGTTTAGCATAGCTAAAACGGTAGTGACCACCGATCACAATTTTATGGTTTTTGCTTGTTGCCGCCAATGCATACACAACGTACTTATCGCTGTCTTCTATCACGACCGTATTATAGGCATCGCTACAAGGCGCTTGAATAGCCTGCAATGACAACTGTCTAACACTGAATTTATCGGCGAGCGTTTTGGTAATCGAAGAAGGTTCAATCAATTGCGCAACGCCATCTGTGAATGTGACATTAAAGATAACTTTATGACCGCCCACATCATCCCCAATAAAATACGTTGTCGCGACATTATTATCTATGTCTGTTATCCAACCTTTAACGCCACTCTGCTTGTTTAACAGTCCTTTAGATAACAGAAAGTCTGTCGCCAACGCGCCATAACGGTCCTTAGTGTACAACTCTACACCGCGTTCTTGAGCAACTTCTATCGGCATCGGTTGCACGGCAGACAAATTCGTCTCTGCCGTTCGACTTGCCGGTTTATTTATCGTTGAATTACAGGCCGACAACGCAAAGATTGCAGATAGTAATAGTATTCTCATTGATTAATGCTTCCTATAAAATGATGATTTTTCAAAAAATTTCGATACACAACAACTCACTTAGTTGTTTTGAGGTCACTATCTACCATAGTGTCCATTAGTCACGGTTTAATAAATTACGTTCGAATCAATTGACGCGCCACGGCGGATTGAGACGATTATCCCCCGCCCAATATAGCTTGATTTTATTACCGCTAGGATCGCGAATAATCGCCTCGCGCCAGAGATACCGTTCGTCGGTCGGCTCCTGCTCAAACACCAAGCCTTTAGCTTTCAATTTTTCGACCCAATCATCAAGTGTTTGGCACTCAAAATAGATAACGGCGCCATTAACAAAATCACTATTATCAAGAGCCAACGAGAATGTCGCACTGCCATTAATGGATTCAAAGCGTGCATAATGTGCTGTATCAACTATTTGCTTAAAGCCCAACGTTTGATAAAACCTGACCGCATCATTCATGTTACTAACGGGTAGCGTAATTTGATTTAAGTCCATAACAATTTTCCTTTAGCGCAAAAGATCAACAGACCCTAGTATTTATGCTGAATATTCTTTGAGATATTGCTCAAGATAGCCGCTATCACGATACAAATTAATGCAACGATGTCTGCTATCACGACATTATTTATCGCTGCGTTGTAGTTTCCTGTCGCCCAAGACAGCGCAATGAATGAAGCGGTACTGACAACCCCTGCGATAAACGCGAATGGTTGATATGTTTTATTAAAGGCAGCATAAATAAAGAGTACACCAAACAGGCCGAACAAGATCGCGCGATGTCGCATTAATATTGTAAGATTATTTTCTTCAAACGATAACCCATATAAACTCGAGAGCTGTTCGCTACCCAACACTCCCGACAGCGGCAGCAGATGTATTACGCCGACGATAACGAGTAAAATTGAGATTATTTTATTCATGCTGAAATATCTTTCACTCCCTGAATTTATCCAACCTAAACAATAGTTCAGACAGTCGAGTATTTCAACATTCACTTAATTTTGATCATCGCGTGTGAGAGCAATGTCGAGAGCTGCAAATATCACAAATATTATTGTGATCTGAAATTACTAAATATTTTTTCTGAATAAAAGGAGTTAATCGCGATTCCATGGTGGACAGCAGGTATAAACTTTTGCGCCGTAAACCATTTAATAAGGTACTTCTTACATTTGTCGCTCGCGTTATCGCCGATCACATCGACACTCATCGCATTGCCGTCGGTATTTATAATCGCATTGACACTGACATCTTTATTCGATTTGCAACCAACCCCGAATTTTCCACCACGTCGATTAAGTGTTTTTGCCGCTCTTAAAAAAGGTAACAAAATATTGAAACCATACTTTTCGTAGGGTTCCGTTTACTCTTGCCGGCTTAAATTTGGCGTATTTTACTACGCGATTAATGGCACTGGCGTATGGGTAATATTTATCACTATTTTGATAACAGAAATTGACACTAAATTTGCCGGATCTCGTTAGTAGCGCATCACAACGTACCACGATATTTTGATCGGCCTCTGACCTAAGGACACTCTTAGGAAATTTAATTCTAATTTGGAGTGATGATTGGCATTGGCTTAGCATTGCAGGCTCAAAGACAGGCTTTATTTTGCAGTGCCTTCTTTTGCGATGCCTTCTTCTGCAGTGAAGAGCTGTGAGTAAACGCATAACGATAAAAACCAAAGTATTCTATGCGTCGTAATAACCTCTTGTCGTTAAGTCGCTTTAGTCACTACCCTAAAATCTTATCTAACTTGGTCGTTTTGTAACGTACGATCGTTAGAACTATCCTTGAACGAACGAAGTAATAACCCTAGGCCACCGATAGCTAACACCAGAATTACGATAAGCTCAAATGCCGTCATCGTTTTCATGCTAAAGCGAACAGAAGATATCACACCGAAGATCAATGCAGTAATTGAACCTAAGCTCAGAACCCATCCAAGAATATTTCGCGAGTTAAAGAATATCAGGCCGATGCCAAACATAAACGGGATCATGATAATACCACCCGTGACCCCGAAATTACTGCCAAAGGCAGAAAAACCGTAAAGCCGCGAGCTTAGCGCAAAATTTGAGGTAACTGTTATTGCGTTTAGCAGCATGTAAAAACCACCACACATCATTATAACCCCAATGAAAAAATTCCCAATACCACCAGAGTTACCACCGGCTCCATTCATAACATATTCCTTTTTATTTCTAAGGTGGCAAATGCCGCGCAATAGATTAACTTTCTAACAATATTTAGAGGATAATTTAACACCAATAAAAAATCGCTGCAATCAATACTAAAATGTTTGGAGTGAATAATAACGGAGTGTTTTGAGAATAAAAAAAGTTAGTAGAACGGGTATTTATATTAGGTTTTAACATTGTTCTTAAAGGGATATTTTTCAACTTTTACAGGAAGTAAAGAAGTTGGTGCCCGGAGACGGACTTGAACCGTCACACCCGAAGGCGGGGGATTTTAAATCCCCTGTGTCTACCGATTCCACCACCCGGGCAACGGATGTTCGCATTTGCGAAGCTGTGGCCACTTTTATTGATGAAGTAAATCATCAGAAAAAATGGAGCGACTTATGAGGTTCGAACTCATGACCTCGACCTTGGCAAGGTCGCGCTCTACCAGCTGAGCTAAAGTCGCATTTTGTTGTTCTTATGTTAACGACTGGTATCGTTAGCATTTACACTATGTTGGTGCCCGGAGACGGACTTGAACCGTCACACCCGAAGGCGGGGGATTTTAAATCCCCTGTGTCTACCGATTCCACCACCCGGGCAACACAGTGTTATTAGATATCATATCCATTAAGAGATAATGGAGGCGGGTCCCGGAGTCGAACCGAGGTAAACGGATTTGCAATCCGGTGCATGGCCACTCTGCCAACCCGCCGATATCTTTCTTGTAAATATGAATCAATTTTATTTAAGAAATAAATCTTTCATAAAATGGAGCGACTTATGAGGTTCGAACTCATGACCTCGACCTTGGCAAGGTCGCGCTCTACCAGCTGAGCTAAAGTCGCACTTCAATTTACAATATCGTTTGATTCCATGTGAACTACGTTTTTTGTGGTTCGTTGTTGTCATCCGATGCAGCGCATTCTAATGATTTATTAAGGGGAGTCAACAATGTTTTTTATCTTTTTGTTTCACTTGCCCAATTAACCAACGAAAAGAGCAAGTTTAGCTCAATATGCGCTAAAAGCAGTCAATATTAGTCGTTGTTTTTTAAGCTATGTGTTGCCGCCCAAAGGTAACTTATCATCGAAGAGACCGTTAATGCTGTTGCAATGGCTAGTAATCCGTAACCGATATTAATCACGAGTTCGTTATATCGAGATAACAAGGCAATAATCGCTAACATTTGTGCGGCAGTTTTAACTTTACCCCAAACAGAAACAGCAACCACGCCACGTTTACCTAATTCGGCCATCCATTCTCGCAACGCACTAATGATAATTTCTCGCGAGATCATAATTATTGCTGGTACAGTCATCCACACACTGTCGTAATCTTGAGCCAACAACACAAGTGCTCCACACACCATGACTTTATCGGCAACAGGATCAAGAAACGCACCAAATTTAGTGCTTTGATTAAGTTTACGAGCTAGGTAACCATCAAGAATATCGGTACCGGCTGCAAACCAAAAAATAAACGCAGAGATTAAATATCTGTGTTCAGTAGGCGCGAAAAAAGAGGCGAGGAAAACGGGAATTAACATAACCCGCAATAGGGTTAACATATTTGGAATGGTTAAGGGCATCATATCTAGCTAACTAAAAAAATGTGCCCTTATGGTGCACTAAAGAGCGCGCTAATACAAACCTGATACGGACTCGATTAGGTAACTGGCGATAAATTATCCATTAGGATTTGAGACTATCAAATATAATTTGCGCAAGCTCGGCGCTAATTCCTGGTACTTTTGCGATTTCATCACTACTGGCTTGCTTTAAGCCTTGCATTCCCCCCAAGTATTTAATTAACGACTGACGGCGCTTTGGTCCAACGTTGGGGATACTTTCAAGGGTTGAGGTATTCTTAACTTTTGCACGCCGTGCTCGGTGACCCGTGATAGCAAAGCGATGCGACTCATCACGGATATGCTGAATTAAATGCAATGCTGGGTTATCGTTCGCCAAGGAGATTATTTCACGGCTATAACCTAACATGAGGGTCTCTAGCCCGGCCTTACGACCCTCTCCTTTCGCTACGCCCACCAATAGTGGGATCTTAGGCAAGGTATCTTGATACTTGGAAATAACCTCCTCAGCTTCGGTTAGTTGTCCTTTACCACCATCAATAAACAAGATGTCAGGAACTAGCTCAACATCACGAACGTTGGCAAAACGCCGAGACAGCGCTTGGTTCATCGCCGCGTAGTCATCGCCGCCAGTGATGCCGTCTATATTAAACTTTCTATATTGCGCCTTGGCGGGCCCTTCTCGGTCAAACACCACGCAGGACGCCACAGTCTGTTGACCGCTGGTGTGAGAAATATCAAAACATTCCATCCTTTTGATCGACTGATTGCTATCAAGCGCTTTTTCTAATGCACTAACACGTTGCAGTTGCGTGCCCTTTTGCGCCAACTTACTCTCTAAGCCAATTTTGGCGTTGCGCTGTGCCATCTCAACCAACTTTGCGCGTTCACCACGGGTGTTAGCGTGTAATGACACCTTATACAACGCTTCTTGCGATAACGCTTCGCCAATGGCGTCGTTATCGAGTTCGCTACCACGATGCAGAATTTGGCGCGGTATCTGGCGTCCGGCACTACTATTGAGATAAAACTGAAGAATAAACGCCGTATATAACTCTGCCACTTCAGTATCTTTCGGAATTTTTGGATAGTAACTGCGTGAACCGAGTACTTTACCATTGCGAATAAACAACAGGTGGAAACAAGCAATACCATGGATATAGCAAAAACCAACCACATCAACATCACTTTGATCTGAATTAATCCATTGCTGTTCTTGCACTTTACGTAGCGCAGTAACTTGATCACGATAACGAGCCGCCGCTTCAAAATTAAGTGCGCTACTGGCCTGATCCATTTGACCAATAACTTGTCCTAAAACTTGTTTGCTGTCGCCAGAGAGAAACATCTTGGCGAGTGCGACTTCATTGCCGTAATCATCATCGCTGACTTTGTTATCGACACACGGCGCGAGACAACGCTTAAGCTGGTATTGTAAGCACGGCCGAGAGCGATTGCGGTAATAAGCATCTTCACATTGACGGATCGGAAATATCTTTTGCATCAGGTGCAAACTTTCTCGAACCGCCCCACTGTTTGGGTACGGTCCAAAATACTGACCTTTCGCTTTTTTAGCACCACGATGAGTAGTTATCCGAGGATGTTTGTGGTCAGAAATGAAAATATAAGGATAAGATTTATCATCTCGTAACAGCACATTGTATTTCGGCATGTGATGCTTAATGAGATCGTTTTCTAGAATTAATGCTTCGGTTTCGGTTGCAGTGACAATGATTTTAATATCAGCGATCTTACTCACTAATACACGAGTCTTGCCATTGGTGATGTTATCGCGAAAGTAACTGGCGAGTCGTTTCTTTAAGTTCTTTGCTTTACCGACATAAATAACCACATCATCGGCATCAAACATACGATAAACGCCAGCATCGGTGCTGACGTTATTTAAAAAAGAGGAATGATCAAACATCTAGAATAATAGTCTACGTTATAGCTTCTCGGTGTCTAAAATACCGTGACGAATCGCCAAATGTGTTAATTCAACATCGCCGCTAACCTCAAGTTTATTAAACAAGCGATAACGATAAGAGTTAACCGTTTTAGGGCTTAAACTCAATTGTTCAGAGATATCATTCACTTTTTGACCAGAGGTTATCATCATCATGATTTGTAATTCACGTTCCGACAACGCTTGAAATGGATTGTCTTCACTGGGCTTAAATTTACTTAACGCCATTTGTTGCGCAATTTCTGGTGACAAGTAGCGTTGTCCACTTTTCACCTGACGGATAGCATTTATCATCTCCATCGGCGCTGCACCTTTAGTCAGGTACCCTGCACCACCAGCCTGCATAACCTTAGTCGGATACGGTTCTTCACCATGCACACTAATCACTATCACCTTAACATCTGGATTAAGGCGCAGTAATCTACGCGTCGCTTCTATTCCACCAATCCCAGGCATGTTCATATCCATTAATACAATATCGGTATCGTTACTACGACACCATTGTACGGCGCTCTCGCCTGAATCAGCTTCGCCGACAACCTTAATGCCACGTACATCTTCAAGGATTCTCTTGATCCCGGTACGTACTAATTCATGGTCGTCAACTAAAAAAACATTTATCACTGTTGGCTCCTAAACACTAAGCTCCTTTAAGCAGTTACGCCTAAAGTATTACTACTTTCATTAAGTTATATCAAAACACTTAATCAATATAGTATTAAATTTGAAGGGTTTCAGTATGAACTGATTTAAACGCTTTGTCTCCTAAAATAGCGAATAGAGGGGACGACTGATTATTGCGTGTCCCCTCCTGATTTTTTGTTATTGAGAATACAACAGCCAATATCAACACTATCACCACACATTATCTCACCCATGGAGATACCTGCACGAGGACGCACTTAACCAACGATGTTGGTCACAAGGGTGTGACCGATATCGCTGTTTTTCGGCAGCAGTTAGCAGTAAACTAAGTGTCATCAAATAAATATGGGTGGCACATGAAACAAGTCGTAGGGTTATGTATAATTTTAATGCTAAGTTTTCCTGCCGCCAGTAAAACCTTAACCACTTGTCTTGATTACGAGCCTTATACAGTGAATCCCGATGGCACAATCTTATGGGCAGGGCGAAATATTGAAATGCTCAGCCATTTAGCCACACAATTATCGCTTGAGTTAGACATGTCAATTAGAGCACCGTTTACCCGCTGTTTATCATTACTAAAAAGTGGCAAGATAGACGTACTCACGAGCTTAATTTATACCAAGGAACGTGCAAAATACTTTCACATGCTTCCCTACGCTAACCGCGGTCAATTGGCGGTGTTCTTTCGTAAGGAAAATACCGATAATCGCGACCCTTATTCCTTGTTACCACAGCAAACAATTGGTATGCACCGTGCATTTTCATTACCCAATCACGTCAAAGAAAGTAGTTTGTTCCGTCATATCATTCCGATTAAGACCGTTGATGACGGCTTTAAAATGGCGTTAAAAGGACGAATAGATGGTGTTTTAGCGACGGTTTCTACCGGCGAAGCTATCCTCAAAGTATGGCCTGAGCTCGACGGAAAATTTTCTTATGTTCCCCTTGATACAGCCCAGGAAGATAAAATCAATTTAGGGATTAGTAAAAAATCCCCTTTTGCGCTAAAGCTAAAAACACTTAGTAAGGCTATATCATCGCTTGCCGTTGAACCGACTTTAAGTCACTTAAATCTTACGATCTCCTCGCTACCAGCACGCCAACCACGACAAAACTTGATAGAAAATCAATAACCAATAATAACGGCCCGCATCGTTAGCTTGGAAATCCCAAATCACACCTGCTTAAAAATAGAACATTAGATCAATATATTGCTACACTAAATAAGTACTAATCTTCAAACATGAAGACTAGATAATAAGGAAATTCCATGTCTAAAGTGTTTATCGGGTGCCTGTTGATTATTCTGAGCATTACCAAAGGAGCCCTAGCAACAGAGCTAAATTATGCCGATTACGCTAATTTACCGGCGCTAAGCCTAGTGGAAATATCCCCCTCAGGTGAACGGTTAGCCTATCGCAGTGTCAAAGGCGATAAGGACATGCTCATTATTATAGATATCAATACAAAAAAAATTATTAACGCGATTGAGGTTGGGTCGGTCAACCCTTATCGGATATCTTTCGTCACTGATGACCGCTTAATACTCATGGTGGCACATAATACCCGCGAGTCCATTTTTGTCGGAAGAATAGATGTAAGCGCGTCATTTTCATACAATTTGATTACAGGAGATTTACATCAAGTCATGACGGCAGGCTATGGTATTTACATAGGTCAAACAAGTCTTGGCAGGGTGATGGGGATATCACCCGATAAGAAATATGCTTATATGACTGCGTGGAAAGACCCCTTAGAATATAGTTTATTCAAAGTAAGCCTAACGAAGAAAAAACGCCCTCGATTAATGCAAAAAGGTACGGTCGATACCCGAAATTTTTTTATTAATAGCCATGGCCAAGTAATAGCACGGGAGCGTTATCATAATAAAAAGAATCGTCATATTCTTGAGGCTAGGCACAACGACGAATGGGTTAACATATTTGAACAACGAACCGAAATACAAACCGTATCGTTTAATGGCATCACACCCGATGGCAAAAGCCTAATGATGAAACGTAAAGAAAAAGGCAGCACTCGTTGGGCTTATCACACCATCTCACTCAAAGACGGCAGTATCTCAAAACCGATATTTAGCCGAGACGATCGCGATGTCGAACGCTTACTGACAGACCTTAACGGCGTTGTATACGGCGTGCAATACTCAGGATTTAAGCCAAGCTACGAATTTTTTGACGAAAGATTAAATAAGCGCATGGCAGGGATTGATGCGGTATTACCTGACAACGGGATGCGTATTGTGAGTTATACCCCCGATTGGTCAAATATCGTGTTCTATCTTACTGGAACAGATAGCTCTGGAGAATATTTACGTTATAAATCAGGTCACCTTGAGATGCTTGCCCAAGCTAGACCTGCGATCACAACGGATAAGGTTCATCCGGTGGCGATTACTCAATACAAAGCTAGGGATGGCTTAACCATTCCAACGTTATTAACCCTTCCCGTGAATAAGAAACCAGAAAAACTACCCGCCATCATGTTACCTCATGGCGGACCCGAGCATTATGACACGTTAGATTTTTATTGGCTGTCGCAATATTTTTCAAATCAAGGTTATGCAGTTATCCAACCCCAGTTTCGTGGCTCGACAGGCTTTGGTAGTCAGCACCAGGCTAAAGGACGAGGTGAATGGGGTCGTAAGATGCAAGATGACTTAACCGATGCGGTAAGTTTCTATGTCAATAACGGTACAATTGACCCTAAACGAGTTTGTATTGTCGGCGCTAGCTACGGTGGCTATGCCGCCCTAGCGGGGGCCGTGTTTACACCCGACCTTTACCGATGTGTGGTCTCAATAAATGGTGTGTCTGATATCGAGCGAATGATAACTAGTGAGCGAGATAAATACGGCAGAAATCATTGGGTGATGAGCTATTGGGACAGAGTCATTGCCAATGGTAGCCTCGAAGACGATCATTTTAAGAACATATCGCCAATTAATTTCGTTAAAAACATTACGGCTCCGGTACTGCTTATCCATGGCGAACACGACAGCGTCGTCAATGTTAGCCAATCACGAAACATGCTAGACCAAATGGAAGATCAAAATAAAGCGGTGACTTACGTTGAGCTAGATAATGGCGATCATTACCTTAGTAAGGCAACTAATCGAGCCAACGCGTTAAAAGTAATAGCAGATTTTGTTGATAAACATTTGAAGTAATCATTGGGCTCTAAACTGTGTTTCCGGCCATCAAGACCGCATTATAATCAATAAGTTACTAATATAAACTGAAATGTACTATACTTTTTCGCGTTAACGCAACCACATTAAGGAAAATGTATGATTACAAAGATAACGGTGAGCCTGTTACTTAGCTTAAGCTTATTTATAGGAAGCTATGCGGCGGATCTTACCTATGACGACTATGGTAAATTGCCGAGCTATAGCATGCTCAAAGTTTCACCCACAGGGAAACGGTTAGCGTATCGAAGCGTCAGCGGCGGCCAAGATATGCTACTGGTCATTGACATGGCCACCAAAGAACTCGTTAGTGGGGTTAATATCACTGATGTTAACCCAGACAATATTCATTTCATCGATGATAATCGCTTAATACTAACGGTGTCCAAAAATACTCGGTTATATGGTTATCGCGGCCGTCATGATGTCAGCGCAGCCTTCTCTTTCAACATCGATACCAAGAAATTGTTTCAACTGCTAATCCCCGGTTACGGTATTTATTCAGGTCAAAATGGTCTTGGACGAATAGTCGGTATTTCTGCGGATAAAGAATTCGCCTACATGGCGGCATGGAAGACAGCGTCGCAATATAGCCTCTTCAAGGTCAACCTTACAAAAAAAAGAAAGCCGAGAGTTCATAAAAAAGGTACGGCTGATACCATCGATTATTTCGTCGATGACCAAGGTGAAATACTCGCTAGAGAGCGATATCACCAAAAAAAGAATCGCCATATTCTTGAGTCAAGACAAGGCGACCAATGGGTAAAAATATTCGAACAACAAGCAGAAATACAAACCGTTTCCTTTAGTGGCATCACCCCTAATGGTAAAAGCCTAATGATGAAGCGCCATCTTAATCAAGGCGGGCGCTGGGCATATCATACTATTTCATTAAAAGATGGGACCATCTCAGAGCCAATTTTTAGCCGCAAAGATCGTGATGTCGACTATTTGCTTACCGATATCAATCGCGTGGTTTACGGCGCGGCCTTTTCTGGCTTTAAACCGAGTTATCAATTTTTTGACGATAAGTTGAATCAACGGCTGGCTGGCGTGAATGCGGCACTGCCCGACAATGCCATGAAAATCACTAGTCATACCCCCGATTGGTCAAACATATTATTTTATTTAACTGGTACTGACAGTTCTGGGGAATATTTACGTTATTACGACGGCAAACTCAGCATGATTGCGCGCGCGCGGCCAGTGATCACAACGGATAAAGTTCACCCCGTCACTATCACTGCCTTTAATGCACGAGACGGCCTTACCATTCCAACGTTACTCACGCTGCCACTCAATACAAAAACCAATAATTTACCGGCTATTGTATTGCCGCATGGCGGCCCAGAATCTTATGACAAGCTGGATTTTGATTGGTTGTCGCAGTATTTTGCCAGCCAAGGTTATGTGGTCATTCAACCACAGTTTCGTGGTTCATCTGGCTTTGGTACTAGGCACAAGCATTTAGGCCGCGGCGAATGGGGACGTAAGATGCAAGACGACCTAACCGATGCCGTCAAGCATTATGCCGATGAGGGGATGATCGACCCGCAGCGGATTTGCATCGTTGGCGGCAGTTATGGCGGTTACGCTGCTTTGGCCGGCGCGACCTTTACACCTGACCTATATAGATGTGTAGTATCGGTCAATGGTATTTCTGATATCGAACGAATGATGAAGACAGATCGTCGTCAATACGGAAGGTATCATTGGGTTGTTAGCTATTGGGACAGAGTCATTGCCAATGGCAACCTTGAGGATGATCATTTAGAAAATATTTCGCCAATTAATTTCGTCAAGCGCATTACGGCGCCTGTACTTCTAGTACACGGGGAACACGACAGTGTGGTCAATGTGCGTCAATCACGCAACATGTTTGATGAGATGGAAGATGAGCACAAGGCGGTTACGTACGTAGAGCTAGACAATGGCGATCATTATCTAAGTAAAGGCCCCAATCGCGCCAAGGCACTCGAGGCCATCGCAACCTTTGTCAATAAACATCTCAAATAGAGTTATACTCCACTGACTTGTTCATCGTGTTTAATCACCCGATGTTCACGTCGCTAATGTTATAAGATTGACCGAGTTGGGCAGCGACCCGCTCGGTTAATCGGCAACATTACGATGGTATTCCTGCCACCTAATTTAGGTTAATGCCAGCTCGGTTGGTGCTAACGTAACCCGTGTCGATAACGCATGCAGCGCAATGTTATGGATCATCTCATCGGTTGTGGTTGTCGCATCAACTAACACGGTGACATTAAAACCTTCAGCCGATTTTGACAGCGCCGTGTGTGTCACACAATTTTGCGTCATCATGCCACAAAGTATCAACTCTTTCGCGCCAAGGTTTGCGAGTATCTCACTCAAGTTGGTTTGCTCGAAACTATCGGCAAATGATTTCACCACCACTGGTGAATTAAACGCTACGGACATCACATCTGGGTGAATATTCGCACCTTCAGTGCCTTCGTTAAAAAACGGTGCAATCCCCATCGCTGCGTCAGCAATGTGCTGAATATGGATCACTGGAATATTGTTAGCTTGCGCCAATGTTATCGCGGCCTTCACTTGAGTGAGTGTGTGCTCGCTGTTAAACAACGGAAATTTACCGTTGGGAAAGTAGTCATTTTGTAGGTCGATCACTAAAAGTGCTTTGTTGTTCATGGAGTGCTCCTAAGCCTCATTGGTGTATAAGCTATTATCCACAATAAATTATTGCACTATCAGTGACAAAAATGACATTATAGAAGCCAAAACAGACAGCGAGGCCAGCGCGTGATATGAAGATCGCAATCATTGATTACCCCAATAGCTTACAGTCGTCAGTGTACGGGCTCCAAGAGATGTTCGAGATGGCTAACAACATCAGCCAAGAGCAAGGTTTTACAGAGACGTTTGATTGCCAGAGATTAACAATTTGGGAGCTTGATGGTAGAACAAGCAGCGCATACACAGCGATTATTTTCCCGCCAAGCAATGCCAGTGAATTTTATCTAAGTCCACCATCCACCTTAATCACCTGGGCAATAGAGCAGCATAAGAAAGGAGCCATATTAGCTTCGGCGTGTGCTGGCACATTTATCCTCGCTGCGACACACCTATTAGATGGCAAGCAAGCGACCACGCATTGGGGATTGGCCGCATTATTTGAAGAAAAATATCCAACCATCGAGTTAACAGTCGATAAAATCCTGGTCAATGAATTTGATGTCATCACCGCTGGCGGCATGATGTCGTGGTTAGATTTGGGACTAGAACTCGTTGCTCAACTAGGTCAACCTCGTATTATGCGACAATTAGGCAAGCGCTTAGTCGTTGATACAGGGACTAGAGAGCAGCGTTATTATCAGCAGTTTACGCCAATATTAAACCACGGCGACGAGACTGTTGTGTTAGCTCAGCATTACCTTCAAGCACATTTGTCCGAACCGATTGCGATTGCAACGTTGGCCCGGCAATATAATATAAGTGAGCGAACATTTTTGCGCCGTTTTGTTAGTGCCACCAAGCTAAAACCCAATCAGTACCTTCAACAATTACGAGTCCAAAAAAGCTGTGATTTATTGGAAACAACGCGGGCATCGTTCGAGTCAATAGCTTACCAAGTAGGTTATGAAGATGTCAGCGGATGTCGAAAACTGTTCGTTCGCACGATGGGTTTAACCCCAAGCGCATTTCGACAACGATTTGTTGGGTAGTCATTGAGGCAATAACTCACTATGGACTGACAACAATGCGTAACAACCTAAGATCGCAATGACCAAGGCGAGCCAACTTGGGGAAACGTTAATGACTCAGCAGATACAAAGCCTTAAGCTCTCATTCTCACAACTCGAAGTCCCAGCGGTATAATTCCATAAAGACAATTTATCGCAAAAGCAGCTCACCAAAATGTTAATGCTAAGTATGTGCGGCATCAGTAGTCTGCTCAACAAGTTGGTGACACAAGGGCTGGTGGAACGAGTAGCAAACCCAACGGACGAATTTGCATGATAGCGCTACAACGCAAGGCGAAGCCACCGCAACGCGATTTGAGCAGGCTAAACAGCAGCATGCCAGTAAAAAATTTATTTCATTTGAGCCACACTAGGTTGAGACACTGCATCACATGATGAAGAATTGCACCAGCATTATCAACAACAGCTAGTGCAAGCTTAGTTTGCCTCACACGAAGCAATATAGTTGATATGGCAGTGTGTCGGTCTTCAACACATTAAGCGCTATCAATTTTAGCAATCAGCTGGTTTAACCAACCATCCGCCATGCTCGGTTTATACACCAAATGAATATTTTCCTGACATGTATAATCGCAGTCGGCGACATCAATTACGGTTAAGCCATAATGCTCGGCTATAAAATCAGGTACATACGCCAGCGCTCGCCCCTGCCCCACTAGCGACATTAAGACACTAAAATCATTGCAGCGAAAGCCAATTCGACGTGGCACCTTATCGTCACGCCAACCATCAGAGCCAACACCGCGTGTAATACCACAAAATGGAGAGACGGTTGGACATGCAAACGGAAAATCGAGTAATTGCTCATTGGTAAGCAAACCACTTGGATAATCAGAAAACAGTTTATGCGCCGGGCTGGCGACAACTTTAAACAACGTAGAGCCCATTAAAATATTGGCATACGCAGTGGATTGACCAATTGGCTCTAACGCCATATCGGTCACTAGCGCGAGATGAGCGCCACCATTGTTGAGCTGATTAATGGCATCATTCTCCCACCTTACATCGACGTTTATATCACATTGGTCATGCGGTAGATTATCTAACAACGTCCCCAGCCAATGCTGAATGAGCACCGATGGCCCCGCTATGTTTACCTGCGGTGCCCGCGCTTGTCCGATAAACTCACTTAGTGCCTGATCCGCTTCATGCACAATATGGAGCGCATAATGTCGAAATTTTTCGCCTTGGCGATTCAGGACAATATTGCGGCCAATGCGATCAAACAACTGAGTATTGAGGGACGTTTCGAGACGCTTAATGACCTTAGATAGTGCCCCAGGCGTCTGGTTGAATGTTTTGGCCGCTTGCTGCAAGTTATTAACCTGAGCCACTAATAAATACTTTCGTAAATCGTCAACATCCATAATCAGTTACCATTAGTTAGTTAATTACTAGCAATTATATCCTAATTGGAATCATTCATTGATTCTTTAGCGATATTTATGTCGATCATTTAACGGCAAAATACAGATAAGTTTACCCATGAGCAATTATTATGAAGAGTTACCCACTAAAACAATGGATATATGCACAACGACCAGTTGGACGCGTTAGCGAAACACACTATCGCTTAGTCACCAGTGATTTTTCGCCGTCACTAGCCGACAATGAAGTATTAATAGCGACTCAATTTGTGTCAGTTGACCCATACATGCGTATTCAACAAGCCGAAAAGCCAACGTGGGAACAGCCTCACCCCCTTAATACCGTGCAGGGTTCTGCCGCGGTGTCAGTGGTGGTGGAGTCGAACAATGATGCGTTTTTAGTTGGCGACCATGTAATCGGTTATACCGGCTGGCAGACTCACGCCAAGGTTCATGGCAGTGAAATAGAAAAGATATCAGCGCGTGATTTTGATGTAACAACCGCGTTAGGTGTATTAGGAATGCCGGGGCGCACCGCATGGTTTGGCCTGATGGAAGCCGGCAAACCGCGTGCAGGCGAAACGGTTGTTGTCTCTGGCGCAGCAGGCGCTGTCGGTTCGTTAGTGGTTCAATTTGCATTAAAAAATGGTTGCCGAGTGATAGCACTGGCCGGCACGCCTGATAAATGCGCCTGGTTAAAATCGTTAGGCGCACACCACACGCTTAATTATAATGATTTTGACGATGCCGCTATGTTGGCGACAAGACTAGGTGAATTGGGCGGTATCGATGTGTACTTTGATAACGTTGGCGGAGTAATAACAGACGCCGTCATGACGTCATTAAATCTACGCGCCCGCGTAGTAATATGTGGTCAAATATCACAATACGACGGTGGCCTTGATCAACCTGAATTAGCGCCACGTTTTCTGCACCAACTACTCTACAAACGCGCCAGCGTTCAAGGCATATTAGCGCGCGACTACAGCCATCGAATGAGTGAAATGATTAACCATGTCGCGCCATGGTTAAGTGTGGGAGACATCGAATTTAAAACTTCAATCACTCAAGGCTTTGAGCAACTTCCAGCCACACTCGCTGGTCTGTTCGAAGGTAAGAACACTGGCAAAGCCATCGTAAGGATATAGTCAATGAACAATCTAATATTAGGTATACTTACACTAGCATTTAGCATTGCAATTCACGCTCACGAGAAGATGACGCACCAACAACGTATCGGCTCTCATGGCATGGTTTTAGTCACAGATGGCGTAGCGCTCTACGCGAGTCATATGCCGCTGTATCGCGCGCCGCATGACTATCAACTGGTCTATTTGGTCGAGTCATCAGTTAAGTCGGACATTATTGAACATTTAAGCTCAAATCATGACAACAATATGGTGACCATATTACCGGCCAAATTTGACCTAAATACCTTGATAAATGGTGCGTCACTAACCGTTGCCACACAGTTTTTTAAAGGACATTTTGAGCGAGGCGGTGAGCCGTGGTTATCAGACGCTAGATTTACCTTTAGCAAACCGTTATTTCGACGATCCTTAAGCGGAATTAAACAACCCCGTGACAACATTGTGATGTGGAAACAATTGTCGACTGCGACGACGCTCACTGAGCTGTATGTTCATCACATTAACACCCGACCATCGTTTGATGCTTTAGTGCTTGGTCGAGGATGCAACGCCGATAAGGTCAGTGGCAGATTGCAGGAAATCACTGTCGTGACACTAAAGCAACAATTCTCGCAATGCGACAGCGCCAAGGTGTTGTATGTTGAAACAGCAGATTTTGCTAAATAAGCAACACTTTAGCGCAACCCAACGCTGATCCTTATGACTTTCCTGCCATTACTCACGCTATCGAATAGTGGCAAGACTGTAGAAATCATTGGTCCCAAGAGATTATAACAATAGACGCAGCATAATAAAGTTGATGAACGCCGTGATACCTTGATTGATCACAAAACCCGCCAAACACGCAATGCCATTCCCTGCTAAGGTAAGTTGGTGAACCGTTGCTTCATTGCAATAAATACGACGCGAGGCCACAATAACCAACGGGATCATACCAAACAATCGTGCAAGTAATGTTGAATCAGCCAGTTTTCCGTGCCAGATCGCGACATCAGATCGTTTTTCTAACAGCTCAACATACCTTCAGCGGCGAAAAGTTTTATTTCGATCTTAGAAAACACCCTATCAAATGGTCGGATCAGTGGGGTAAGCTGATGGAATACCAAAGGACTTGAGGTATCTCCCCGTAAGCGACCCGCAGGTTAATCGCCTCTAGAAACGATATCATCTTCTGTCTGTTGAATATGTAGTGAACCACTGCGAACGGTATCGACAAACTTTCAGCCTTCCTCAGTCAGCTCGATTCGACGCGTGGTACGATTGATTAAGCTAACCCCAAGTTGAGTCTCTAAGCGACTCACAGCCCGTGATACTCGTGCAACTTATACTTCTAACAAGCCAGTTGCCGTAAAAAACCGCCACAATCAATCACCGCTATCTGCAGTGCTAAATCGTCAGACCGAGTTTTTAGCCCCATATTCAACTTATTTTCCGAACCAATAAATCGACGTAACTTGATTAATGACAAACATCATAACCGACCACCGCAACATGAACAAAAATTATAAACTCGAACACCAAACCGTAATTAGTACAGTAGGCTATTGATTTAATGATAATTAAACGTAAGATATAGCAAGTCGATTGTTAGAGGAATTAGGGATTATTTTGAGATACATTATGAAAATTATAAATTTGCCGTTTAGAGCGATCTTTATGCTTGTCTTTCTTGGGTTAACGACTTCAGCTTACGGGCTAACGGAAGCCGAAAAAGAGACGTTTGAGTATAAAAAAATTGTATTACTTAGTCAGTTTGTCAAACACATAACGTGGCCGGAAAAGGCTAATGTTGATGAGTTTGTGATTGGTATCTATGATGATGAGGCGTTTTATACACTGGCGAACGACTTATTCCTCGACAAGACCGTTATCGGCAGAGACGTTGTCGTTAAACTTGTCACGACAGCGTCTGCGACCAAACGCGTCAATTTACTCTACGTTCCGGCATCGCAAAAACGAAAACTAACTAAAATCGCCGGCCAACTCAAAGGCCACCCAATCCTTATTGTCGCGGAAAATGGTAAAGCGTCAACAGGTAGTATGATCCAATTAATTACCGATCCAGAAACCTTAGATACATCGCTTAAGGTTAACCATTTCGCGATCAAGAGCGAAGGCTTAGTCATGCCGGAATCTTCCTCAGTGCTTGGCGATCTCGACGAAAGCGAGCTATTTGTACTACGCCAAAGCACCATTGATAGAAACAAGAAAAATGAGCGAACGGATGCTCTGACACTACAAGTCACTCAACAGAAAGACAAAATTATAGAGATAAAGCAAGCGCTTGACCTCGCGAAAAAGCAATCTGCCGAATCCGATTTGGCGTCTCAACAACAACGTGATAGAAACATCGTCCTTGAAGAGTCTATTACAAAGAACGATCAAACCATTAAGTCGCTTAAGCAAGAGTCAGCTCAGTCAATCGCAACATTAAAAAAAGCACAGCAAACATCGCAAAAAAATCATCAACAGCTACAAGAAAAATATAAACAGCTACAACAACAAACGAAAAAACTTCAAAGCCAAACACAACAATTAGCATCAGATAACAATGATGCATTACAAGTTGAGGCTCAATCACAAACAGCAGCACTTGATCAACAGGCGATAACCCATCGACAAAAAATTGCTACCTTGGAAACGACCATTAGCGAACAAAAGACAATGTTGGCGCAGCACCAAAAGTCATTAGGGGCCACTAAAGGAGATAATCAACAATCAACCGTTTACAGTACACTGTTTTATCTTCTATTGGTGATCACCATAGTGATATTAGCGGCCGCTGCTTATATTTGGAAACGTTTTAAAGACTCTGGCGACCAAACACTCGATATTGATGGCATTTTGTCGGCTCGAGAGAAACTATTGATCAAATCTGAGAATGTGACAGTATTTGGCTATTTGGCGACCGACACGACTTATGCTGTCGCGGGTTCATTGGAAGCTATGCTAGAGCAATACGACGATAACAACGTTCAGCAAGATATCACGGCATTAAAGCCAATGATTACGCTGTTAAATAACTTAAATGATATCGTCGCGGATCAAGATGAAACCGACAAGCAATCTTTTGATGTCGCCGCCTATTTCAATAAAATAATCACGCTGTTTAAAGATGAATTCGAACAAAGTGACATTAATTACAACTACGTTGGGGAGAGTGAAGTAGAGATAACCTCAATCCCGAGTAACATCGCGTTAGTGTTTATTCACCTGTTGAACAACTCGATAAAGCATGGTTTTAATAATAATGGCAAAGGCGACATCACTGTCACGATTGAGAAAACGGCACAAGGCAGTGTCTCTATCGCCTATCAAGACAATGGTGTAGGCATGGACGAAGCGACTCAACAACAGGCATTCACTCCATTTTTCACCACCAAACCAGAACGAAATTACGCGGGTTTGGGCCTGAGTAATACTTACGAGCTTGTGGTTAATAAACTCAACGGAAGTATCAATTTAGACAGTCAATTGGGCAAAGGGACTACCGTAACTATTACCCTCTAATTACCGTTATTTGTTGAATCAACTTAGATAAAATGCCGACTAACCGTCGGCATTTTCCTTTTTAGCCCACTACGTCACTCACCAAATTATTGCTTAACGAACATAAACCAATTGTAAAGTAATCCGTCAAAAAACCACAAACATTATGGAGTTACCTCCACATTCCCACCCCCTGTGTAAATTTACGTAAATTAGACCTATTTAGGCAATATATATAGAACTTTCTTCGTGATAGATGTTCTATCAATTTGTGAGTAATGCGGTATGGCGATGGCATATCCAGCAGCACAATGAATATTAGCGGCATTAACAATTAAACATATTTGTCGGTATCAAAAAGCGTAAATTACAATTGGAGTAACTATAATGATATACAACCTTCCCTCTCGTTTTAACCTGGCTAAAACAGTGCTTTTACCAGCCATAGCGCTGACAGCACTTAGTGGTTGTGGGGGCTCTGATGACAACGATGACAACGTCGGTTACATCAGCTTTTACAATGCCTCGTCAAATGCACCAGGGATCTATTTAACCGTTGATGAAGACTTAGATGACGACGATGACGACGAAGTTGAAGTGACATACGCCAGCGTCGACTACGCCCAAACAAGTGGTAACAACGAGTTATACACTGACAAATATTACGTTGAACTTGCTTGGCAAGAAGACGAAAGTACCGATCGCGACGATTTAGAAATGATCTACCAAGAACGTCTAACAATCTCAAACGAAGAAATAACTTTTGTGGTATTAGCTGGTGATATTTCTGATCCAGAAATATACACCTATGAAGTCGATGTGATCGATGACGACGATGACGATGATGATGACTTATTCAATATCCGATTCCTCAACGTAGATAGTCATTACACCGAGTTAGATATCTATTGGAGCGAGAGCGATGAGACATTCAGCGAAGCAACAATGATTGATACATTGGTTTATAGCGATTTAACGGACAATTTAAAGCTTGAAGAAGGTGATGATTACGTCTTCTACATTACGAGCCCTGGTGGTGACGAAGTGCTTTATCAGTCAAATGAAATTGCCTTTTCTACCGCTGGTCAATACGTGATGACAGTTAGATCTAACAACGGTGGTGGTAGTTCACCATTTATCATGGACCGTTTATCTGGCGCGACAAGCACTGACTATAGCCATGATGGTTCTGACGCAAAGTTTAGAGTGTTTAACTCAATTATCACTCATGATGATATTCCTGAATACGCGGGTACTATCGATTTATCAATGATGTCATTTTCTTCACAAGTCGCTGTGACAGACGTTGGCCTAGGCGAGTTTAGTGAATCACAATATGTCGATAGCGGTGATTATTCGGTTGAAGTCACGATTGCAGGCACCGAGATTGATCTGTTAGAAAACCACCTATTGACGCTATCGGAAAATGCCGACAGCACTGTCTTTCTTTACTTAACTGAAAGCGCGGTCGATGACGATAATGATGGTGATATTGATGAAGATGGCGATGGTCAAATTGATGATGTCGAAGTGTCTATCAATTCACTGATCGTTGATAACGATGTTAGCGAGAGTATCTATTCGCACAATGTGCAAATTATAAATTTTGTCGATAATGATGACTTTGATATCGTTAAGTTTTATTTTGTGCAAAGTGATGAGTTTATAGATGAAGCCGAATACTTTAAATCGGCTGCATACGGGTCACCTCAATCAATTACGTTGCGCAACAATACATATACTATATATGCCATAGCAACAGACGATGATGACAACGATATCCTATTGGGTACCCAGGAACTAACGCTTAACGAAGATAGTGACTCGATGTTTCTACTCATCGAGACTGACGACACAGAATCGTCAGGTTACCAAATTACGTTAATCGAACAATAATGACAGGTTTAATACTGGTCAGTTAAGAGAATAAATAAAACTTTGGAGGATTTGATGTGTTTATCAAATCCTCCTTTTAAAAGGATTATATCGTTCGCACACCAGATACTTTTCTTCACGAAATACGACCGTGTATTTCATCCTACGGGCCAGTCTGCAGCTGTTCAAATAGGTTCCAGACCAATTTTTTAGCCGCAAAAAAAAGGGATCCAAAAGACTAAAATTTCTGGAAAATTCCAAGACATCTTTAGCCGGTCAGAAGGACAAATAACAGGGATGTTATTTGCAAAGACGACCCGATTATTTATCGCTAATCTTAAATGATAAATTGACTGCTCAAACCCGTATTTTACCCGCATCTCGGCTTTGGCTTTCTGCGTTACTCTAACTTCGCCATCCATGGCTGCGGAAAAGACTAAAAATTTATCGAGAATAGCCGCGCTCAACTGTTGCTATTCTTCCTTAACTCACCATAATTAGACCCTAAAGCCGTTCACTTTATTGCGAGCGGTTTTTATATTTATGCTGTTAGTTATTAATTGCTAACACATATCAATACACCGACTGACCTGACCTAGTTTGACGAGCTTATGCGACATAAATATTATCGTCTTAGTCTCAAACCAGACCTTAATTGGCCATCTGTTTCGACAAATAGAACGGGATCAGCGCAACGTATCACTAGAAATAGAGGAGTGCATTAGCCCGCTATAGCGTTGATTTCAACAAAATAGCGGACATTTTAATCGGCGTGAGTGATCAATTAATTAACACTAATGGTGTAAAGCTAGGCTCTAAGGATGGTTCTAATACGCCAACGTGACTTAGTTATATTGACGGCGTTGCCATTGTGTAATGAGCTACCTGCGTTAACAGATCGTAAAATGGATAATCTAAGGTGGGGATTGGTTATCATCTCTACCATACGCTACGAGAGCGTATGGTAGATAGTACAAGATAAAATCGAACTGAGCAGCTCAAATAGCGTTATTGGGGCCTCTTCTTCTCGCGAATAGTCCTGTCATAAGAAGTAGCAACGACGTAAAGCCAAACCCTGCGCCAGTTCGCTCGAATTCATAATCCTCAACTGAATCTGAATTAATATCCTCTCCACACACCGTACCTTGACTTGGTTTTAACACAACAGCTCGCGCTACTTGCTGGGTATAAACACTACCATCACTTTCTGTTAGATAAATTAAGTTACCATTTGAGTCAGTCACTAACTCTTCAACCGCGTCAGTAGCGCTACTAATCGTAACGTCTCCATTCTCATCGACCCATTGAGTAACGACTTGGGGCAAAGTCACCAGCGCTGTTGCCATAATAGTGCCATCGTTGGTGATTTTCCCGGCGCTAACAATATCAATATCCACTTCGTAGCTAACACTTTGTCCGTTTGAACCAAATCCTGTGTGCTCTAATTTCTCCCAATCAGAGCCTTCCACGTACCCCATTGAATTACACGTTAATAAATCATTAATATCGTAAAAATTATCACCGTCATAATTGTACAAAAAACCATGAGTTCGGCTACCGGTAGTGCTTGTAGCTGTCACTGTGTCTATTGCAATAGAGCCAACAACATCACCATCATTATTAATATCGTTGGCCTCACTCGCATAATTTGTTTGGCTACTGTTAAAGTCATCAGGAAAGACCATCTCAGGTGTCGGCAGATCTAAGTCATAAATAAACATTTTGTTGGTTGATACACTATCAATCATTTTAGTGGTGTATCCTACAACCACGTTATTGTCATTAATTGCAGTAGCCACTGATGCGAGCCACGAGGTTTCACTATGATCCATCAAATCTACGGTCCGACCATTAATATAGGCGGTGGCAACGTTAAATAAATTCTCAACCTCTTCATCATTATCACGAAATGCTACCGAGCGCCCCACCACAATATTATTGTTGTTAACATCGAGTGCAACAGAATTATACGCATTAAGGTTATCGGATGATAAACGCTCCGCTAAAATACCCAATTCAGTTCGGTTAATTAAATGACCATTAACATACTCCCACTGGACAGCGCGTAGATCATATTCGGTTGCGGCAATGGCTACATCAGAATACGAAAACCCCTGAGTACATACAGCCAACGGAATAGTACCTTCAAGCAAGTTTAAACAGTTAGACTCCAACGCTGTTAAATCATCAGGAATTACTGCGACACTCTCGTAACCGACCACGACATTGCTGTCATTTATTGCAGTAAAACCGCTTTGACCACCGTAGGTAGAAAACTCAGGCGTAAATGTGTATGTGTTACCATTATCAACGATATAACCACGCTGCTTATACTCAAAGGCATAAAACGGGTTGTCTCTGTCGTCATTAGTGTCGCTTTGATCGGGATCGTCTATTTCGTAGGCCACAGAGCTCGTGGTGCCAACAATAATATCGTCATCATTAACATCATAAACATAGCTTTGTGCGGTCAGATTATCACCTAACGTGTCCACCGAAATTGATTCTTCAAATAGTGACAATAAGCTTGGTATTGAATCCGAGTCAAAGGTAAAAACAAGGTTCATGGAAACGGGTAGTGTTTTAACCGCATCATAATCAGTGCTGTCCGCCGCTGCTAATAAAACATAAGTGGAATTCTCTTCAATTAAGCCTTGGTCTGTTTCCGATAACTCAATAGAAAACGTACCTGAGGCACCGCCGACTAACAACCCATTATCGTTCGCAGAGACACCAAAGCCACTACGACTGCCGGCTAACGTACCGTGGATATTTAGCAATTCATCCATATTTTCGATTTGATAAACAACAGAATTTGCATTAAAAGATGCGGCTAAGCTAGCAGCGACTAAGGTAAGTTGTAACTTATTTTTCATTATTTTTCCTGCTAAGTGCATGATTCACAATCGCACTTGGTAGAGACAAAATATCGCTGGATAATTATCGTTACCACTAGCGATATTCAACGGGTAGCTCTGAGACACCAACAAATCGCTCATTGTGTAGAAACAACCAATTCGATAAATGACACACCATTACAGACTGAGAATAATGAAAAAGGTTCAGCAGATGTTCGACCTTTACGTATATTTACTTAAGCTTATTCAGCCTATCTTTTACAACGTTCGTCATAACAGCGAAGTCAATATAGTGATATTTCGATCGAGGGTTCATCTGACACACCCAGCCTGTCGAAATATTTTACAAATAAAGGATCCACGAACGTAATTTTACAATAACACACTGATTCAAATTGATTTAAATTTATTGGCACAAATATCGCGTAACAACAGCCGGGTACAATAAAATGCCGAGTGACAGGTTGTCAACTTGAAAAAGGAAAGGAATATGAAATCTAAATTTGTAAAAATTGCGCTAATGAGTGCGGCATTATCCGCAAGTGCGCTTTTTAATGTCGCAAACGCGGGATTAATTACAGCCAACGGCAGTATTGACACGGGAACGGAAGTCGATGTCTGGTCTATCGAAGTAATAACTAGTGGGGACTTCACGTTTGATGTTTTAGCGTATGAAAACCCTAGTGATGACTTTTTTAACAACGGTATCGACAATGACCATCTTGATAGTTACATCTATTTATTTGCGACCGACTTAAACGGTGCATTAATGGGTCGTGATGATGATGGCGGTTTAGGAACCGACGGTTCGACTCATGGATATGACAGCTTAATGAACGTTACATTGACTTCAGGTTCTTATGTCCTCGCGATAGGTGACTACCGTCTAACTGAAACAGAAGCGCGCGCAGCGTTTAATGGCGATAATGCTAGTGATATGAACAATGGACAATATGCTATGTCAGTTTCGTCGGATGCTGATTTTACAATAGAGGGAGCGACCGCACCAACTAGCGTGCCGGAGCCTTCTACTATTGCAATGTTTGCATTAGGCTTGATGGGATTGTTTTCTCGAAAATTGAAAAAATAGTAACAGTTTCTCAGAATAAAGAGAATAGTACTCAGCGATTTATCACTATTATTAAGGGAAGCAATAAATTAGCGTCCCTTAATAATTAATGTTTACTTGGCATCATTAATAGCCCGAAGCTAAGAAAAATACTGTTGCTTCATTTCTATTATGAACATCAATTTTAATGAATAAATTTTTCAAGTGAAACTTTATGGTGTTTTCTGAAATTCCAAGGCTCCCAGCCATTTGTTTATTGCTTTTCCCTTGAATGAGCAGCGGAATAAGTTGCTGTTCACGATGAGATAGCCCCAATGGCGTTACATTGGATTGAGTGCTCGCTTTGAAACCTCGTAATACCTCATTAATCAGATCCTCTTGCGCTGAACTTATCGATAACAGATCTCGCTGTTGCTTAAATTTCATCAATAAAGATTCAATGTTTGCGGGCACTTCAAAGAAAACCTGTTTTATTTTATATGTGACACACTCTTGACAAACTTGATGGAGAATCTTAAAAGATTTATTCATTTTTTCTATCGACGAGTACGCGAGTGCCTGGATAATTTGAGCTTTAACGGTGTAGATAACTTGTTTGCTTGCGACGCTAATTTTTAATAATTTGTCGGTATGAAAAAGCGCTTTGTTTGATGCGTTCTTCTGTAAGAAGTAGATTGCTTGAATCGCATGATACTCTTCTTTTACTTTCCACAAGTAGTGCTCTTCCTGCCAATATTTTTCTCTGATAATCTTATTATTTAATTGATTAAACAGCTCACCATCCCCAAAATTGTATGCAACTTTAAGGGCTAGCACGTCTAATAGCATTTCGAGTCGCCACAACTTCCGTTTATTCACTATTTTTTGACCGCGTAAAATATAATCATCACAAGCGGATTTATCATTTTCTGCCAACGCCAAACTGATCGCAAGTTTGAAGGTTACCGCATAAATATCATACCAACAGTCTCTCAACTCTAACGCTGTAATACCTTGCTCTAATAAATGTTTAGCCTTATCAAGATAGCCCATTTGATAATGAATTTCGGCAGTTAAACACATTGCCATCGACTGTAATCCGCTGTCCATACCTAGGTGTTCTTCAGCCAAATGACTAGCATTGTCAAATAAAACCAAAGCGCGTTCTAAATGACCACGATAAGCCAGGCTCTGACCGTGATGCAGCGTAATGTAATTGACCCCAACCCAACAGTTCGCCAACTGCATTTCACGACTACACTCAACGGCAGTTTGTTCAGCTAGCTCAAATTGCGCTGTATGATTGTATATCAACGCCTCGAGTGCAAGTAAGGTTCCTCTGGCTAAATGGTCTTTAATTACCAAAGACTCGATAGCGCCTCTAATATTTGATAATTCATCGGCTTCTATAATTTGATCGAGATAAATTTTCACGAGAAACTTTATGATCAAAAAATCTCGTTCGCTTGCATCAGAGTCATGGCCAGAATCAATGCAATCTTGATGAATAAGTGATGCTATTTGATATTGTTCTTCGGCAAGAACGACCTCGCCAAGCTTGAGATTAAAATAGCATTGCAGCAAGCCAAGCGTCGGCGATTGAGTAATGTCTTTTTTGCAAAAATGACTTAATAGTGATTCAACATAGCCAATACCCTTACTCATGATCATTTCCCAACCACCAGCATTGGCGATTAACTGGATTGCCTGCTTGATGTTTTTTGCTCTGACACATTGACTAACCGCTTCGCTTAAGTGATTTTTATCTGCGAACCATAATGCAGCTTTGCTGCGGAGCGAGTTACATTCACTCTCTCCGACCCTCATCACAAACGTTTGTTGCAAGAAATCTGAGAATAAATGGTGGTATCGAAATGACGTATTATCTTGATCTAAAGAAATAACGAGCGACTGATGTTGGTTAATGATTGAAATGATGTCGGCGCCATTCGTGATGTCACAGACATTATTGGCCAATTCAATATCAAAGCGGTCGAGAAAGGACGTTTTTAATAAAAAACTTTGCGTAGGCAGGTCAAATTTTCCAAAAACTTGCTCATTCATGTAGTTAGACAAGGTATCAATATTGTTTGTTAATACACTCGTCGGGTCTGTGTCGGGATTTTTCTGATACCACAACCGTAATAGCTGCAACGCTACCGGCCAGCCTTCTGTTTGCTGGTATAACAAATTCAATTGATGTTGGGTAACGAATTCACTTAACAGACAGTCGGTTTCAGCTACCGAAAATTTTAACTCATTGGCGGTAAGGCTAAACACCAGCCCTTGGGCATAAAGTGGACTTAGCGCCAACGCAGGTTGCACTCTACTCGTAATTATTAAGTGGAACTGCGCGGGACAATAGTGGAGGAGCCGTTCAATGAAGGCTAAAATTGCTGGCTCAGAAATAAAATGAAAATCATCAAATAGCATATAAATTTGATGGTCACACTTAACAATTATGTTCAAAATATCTTGGCTTAAGTTAACTAAGTCAGCGTTAGCCGAGCTATTATTAGCTCGCGCGATTAAGCTCTTGTCAGCAACATTAATATATACCAATGCATGGCAAAACAGACTAAAAAATTGATTGGCTTCATTATCTGATGCGTCCAGCGCGATCCAAACCGTTTTGTTACTCATCACCTTATTGAGGGATTTCATATACTGCGACATTAACGTCGATTTACCAAAGCCGGCAGGGCTCACGACAGTGGTCAACGCTACCTGCTGGTTAATCGTTAGATGATTTAATAAATCACTACGAGTCGTCAATTTCACCCGTTGCTCAGGTATACGAAATTTTTGCTCTAAAATGGATAACGGTTGAAATGGCTGCAAGCTTCCCCCTATTTGTTTAGACATTATATTAGTCCATTAATCATACTCTTAAAGTATAGCTTTTATTGCTTTATATAACCTACCTCTTTGGGTAGGCCGCTAGTTTTTTAGGCTTAACCTACTCTTTATGTCGATTGAAGCAACGCTACTTCCCGCCCTATGCTTACGTTGAACAAACCAATCACCACTGCCGTTGATATGAATTAAGCATGGCAACGGAAATGGTTGAATACTTCAACCACAACTATTGGGGAACGAGATGGCTTTAAAACAGATTAATCCAAAAATATCAGTGTGCTCATTCGCGGTAGCTAGTGCATTGATGCTGCCCGCGTCAATCGCTGCTGAGGCACCAAAAGAAAAACAACAAATTGCAGAAATTGAAGTTATACAGGTCACCTCTAGGCTTCGTAAAGAAAGCATTCAAAACGTACCTATCGCAATCACTGTATTTTCAGAACAAGAAATAGAGGATATGGGCATTGAGCGAGCGGGCGATTTCATTGCCATGACTCCAAATATGACCATGGTAGAAGCACAAAACGCAGGGACCAGCTTTATTACCATTCGCGGCTTATCTCAAGTGAGAAATGGTGAATCGCCGGTTGCGGTTTCAGTTGATGGGGTGCTACAAATTAGCCCCAACCAATTTAATCAAGACTTGTTTGATATCGCTCAAATTGAGGTATTAAAAGGCCCTCAAGGCGCACTCTATGGCCGCAATGCTATTGGCGGCGCAATAAACATTACCACCAAGATGCCGACAGAGGAACCATCTGGCTATATTGAAGCAGATGCAGGAAATGGCGGTTTGAAATCGTTAACGGGCGCGATCAGTGGCGCCATTTCAGATCACTTTCTGTATCGCGTAACTGCGTCACACAAAGAGTTTGATGGCTTAATCGATAACGTATATTTAGACAGAACTGTCGATTTCAGCAAAGACTCGAATATCCGAGGGCGCTTTATTTGGCACGCAACAGACGACTTTACTGCAGATCTTAGGTTATCGACCGGAAAAACAGAAAGTGGCGCCGTTAATTATGTCTACCAGCCACTTTTTGGTATCAATGATGCCAACAATGCTAGCGTCGAAATTGAAGCCAACAACCTCGGCTACAATGAACGAGATGTTTCATCTTTTGCCTTAAAATTAGACTGGGAGCTCGCGCTAGGAACATTCTCTTTTATTACTGCGACAGACACCCTAAAAGAGATTTTCGGTGGCGATCAGTTCCCCTACTCTCGTGCCAACTCAGCCAATTCTCCGTTCGGTGAAAATGTGTTTGATGGCACCCAAACACAATATTTAGACGTAGATGCTAGTAGTTACGAGCTGCGTTTAACATCACCAAGTGATCAAGATTTCCGCTGGATAGCCGGGGTCTATCACTTACAAACTAACCGCTATCTGTCAGCCACCACGGGCCTCGATTTAGGCACTGGTCTGCCGGTGATTAGAAGAGAGCCGCTAGGCGATAATTCAGTCAGTCCTACCTTAACTTTTGCAGCTGATGATAATGACAACCGTGCTTATGCTGTGTTTACTCAATTTAACTACAGCTTTGCACCGAACCAAGAATTAACGGTTGCAGGCCGCTTTGATGTTGACAAACGCGAACAAAAAAACCGCGCGCCGCTCCAGTTTGATGGTAACTCAGGTCAAATTAGACGTGCTGAATTTAAAAAATTCCAACCAAAAGTTTCCTACTCATACACCGGATTGGACAACATATCTCTATACGCTACTTATTCAGAGGGGTTTCGTAGCGGTGGCTTTAATCAAAATGGTGTTGGCGCGCTAGCTAGTACGGTTGGAGTCATCGGGGTAACAGATTTATACCAAGCGGAAGAAACCACTAACGTTGAATTCGGGATTAAAGCGCTTTATCCCAAAAAATCGACTCGTTTTAATGCCGCAATCTTTAATACCACGATCAAAAATCAGCATTATTTTCTCTTTGTTGGCGCGCTTGGTGCTCAAGTACTCACTAACATCGATGAAGTGAAATTAATTGGCGGCGAATTCGATTTTAAAACCGCAATCACAGCTAATCTCGATTTTTATGGCGGTGTAGGTATCACCGATAGTGAGATAAACCAATTTGTCTTAAGCCCCGATGATGCTGGCAATAAAGCACCTTACGTACCGGACTACACCGTGAACCTTGGGTTGCAATACAACATGGAATTAATTTCTGGTTGGCAAACCATGGTCACGCTAGATGCTGAGCGTCGTGGGCAACAATACTGGGATACATCCAATAGCACCGCTAGAGAAGCGATTGATTTACTCAATAGTCGCATCGGATTCAATAGCGATGATGGCCAATGGAGTGTTAATTTTTGGGCCAAGAATCTATTGGACGAAAAATACAATGCAGAATGGGTACTCGGTGGGTTCGCGCACCCTGCGACGTCTAGAACCTTTGGAATTGAACTGCGATGGGCAATGGAATGAATATGGTTAACAACCATCCAGAACCTGCTTTGGCGCTTGCGCTAAAGCAAGGGACTGCAAGTGATCTGCACTACGGGTTACATCAAGAACTGGGTAAACACTTTAACATCAAGTTACTTACGTTCACCAAAATAAATATGACGCAGCGTAAAGCCAAACGCTTATATAGCTCCGATGCCAAAAACTATGCAATTGGTGGCTTCAAACCAATTGAAATTAATGCATGGACAACATGCGTCATAGAACAACAACAGGCCTTTGTTGCTCATCAGTACAGTGAACTGGCCAAAGTGTTTTTTGATCATCAATTGATTGCGGACCTAAAGCTTGGCTCAGTCATTAACTGGCCGGTCATTGTTCACTCAGAAGTCATCGGCACGGTCAATTTGTTAGCTGAAGAAGGCGCTTATCTCAATGCTGACTTGTCGGTGTTGGAAAAACTAACACCGTGGCTTGCCATCCCGTTTTTAATAGATTTAATAAGGAAAAATTATGACTGAACGAATTTTTGTTGCCACCGATGTTGGTGGCACATTTACCGATATCGTCTGTTTTAGCGAAGATATAGACTCCGGTATTCAACAGCTTAAGACGGCCAAGAGCGATACCACGCCACCAAACTTTGAACAAGGAGTGTTAAGCGTCATGGCAAAGGCCAAGGTTAATGCCAAAGACGTAGATATCATGGCTCATGGCACAACCGTGGTTATTAACGCCCTAACAGAACGTAAGGGCGCCGTTACAGCATTGATCACCACTGACGGCTTTCGGGACATCTTAGAGATTGGGCGAGGTAATCGACCTGACTTTTTCAACCTAAACTATCAAAAACCAGAACCTTACGTCCCACGTTATTTACGTTTTCAAATTGCCGAACGCATCGATTATCAAGGTAAAATTGAGAGCGCGCTCAATTTAGATGCCCTACCCGGCATCTTAAAAACGATGAAACAAGAAGGCGTAGAGGCAATAGCCATTTGTTTGCTAAACGCCTATATAAATCCCTGTCATGAAGAAGCGATTGCGGCTGCAATTCATGCTCTGTCAGCTGACTTTGAAGTTATTTGCTCACATCAAGTGTCACGCGAATGGCGTGAATATGAGCGTACCAGCACGACGGTATTATCAGCTTATGTGCAACCGATAGCGTCGCGTTATCTTGAAAACCTTCATCAAGGCCTTATTGAGCGAGACTTCACCGGCCAACTTTACGTAATGCAATCAAACTGTGGTGTTGACACGTTAAATTCTGCTAAGCAAGTCCCAATCACGATGGTTGAGTCTGGCCCTGCAAGTGGTTTTTGGGGAGCGGCGGCATTAGGCAACATCATTGGTGAAAAGAACATCATCGCCCTCGACATTGGTGGTACCACAGCAAAATGTGCGCTCATTAATGATGGTAAAGTGCCAATTAGTTCCGATTATTATATTGAGCGTAGCCAAATCTGCGCGGGTTACCCAATCATGGTACCCGTGGTCGATTTAGTCGAAATTGGCAACGGCGGCGGATCTATCGCGTGGGTCGACGACTATAGCAAACTCCATGTTGGGCCACAAAGTGCTGGCGCGTCACCTGGCCCTGTAGCCTATGGGCGTGGTGGCAATGAAGTCACCACCACCGATGCCAACTTAGCCTTAGGGCGTATTAATCCAGAATATTTCTGTGGCGGTGAAATAAAAGCGGATATGCCATCAGTTAGCAAGTCACTGAGCTCACTGGCAACGCAATTAGACCTATCATCGATAGAAGTCGCCCGTGGCATTGTGCGTATTGCCAACAATAATATGGTTAACGCACTAAAACTGGTGTCGATCAATAAGGGCCATGATCCCCGTGATTTTACAATGGTGGCGTTTGGTGGTGGCGGCGCGATGCACGCGTGTGCATTGGCGGCTGAGCTAGGAATTAAAAAGGTCATCATTCCGGCAACGGCATCAGTATTCTCTGCCTGGGGCATGTTGATGTCAGACATCCGCCGCGACCGCATTCTCACCTATTTACGTCCTTGGCAGGCGCAACATATTGACTCCATTAATCGTCAAATAGCTCAGTTGCACCACGAGTTAAATACATCGTTTATCAAAGAAGACTTACCTCAAGATAAAATCAGTTTTGTCTTATTTGGGCGATTCCGCTATCAAAACCAAGAACACTCAATAGAAGTGCCACTGCCATTAGCGATTAATGTTGATGAGATGGTTGAGATAACTGAGCTGTTTCAAAATATGTATCAAAAAGAATATACCTACCGCCTCGACACAGCTATAGAGATGGTTGGCCTCCATTTAGTCGGTAAAGCAGATATCGGTAAAATAAAAATAGCGAAGAAACAACAAACGGGACGTCTCCTAAATGAAACGATCAAAGGAGAACGTCAGGTCGATTACGCATTAGAAGGTGTGCACAACGCGGTCATTTACAATGGCGATTTGTTTGAACCACAGATGACATTCAACGGTCCAGCGATCATAGAGCAAACAGGCACCACCATCGTCGTTCACCCAGCGCATCAAGTCCGTATCGATGAATATGCCAATATCATCATCACACTCAATAACATAGGAGCTTCAAAATGAGCCAACATGATCCTATTACGCTTGAAATAATTCAAAATTCGCTACGCGCTATCAGTGACGAAATGTTCTCGACAATCCGAAAAACAGCAATGAGTCCAATTATCTATGAAGTCTTGGATATGGCTACCGCAATCATCACCCCTGACGCCGAATTAGCCAGTGCGGGCTCGGGCATACCTGCTTTTGTGGGTGCATTAGATAAATCCGTCGCTAAAGTCATTGAATTACATGGCCTTGATAACATTCATGACGGCGACATTTTCGCCACTAACGACCCTTATTACGGTGGTGTAACCCATTTAAATGACATGGTATTACTTAAACCGGTATTTTATCAAAAAAAAATTATCGCTTGGACAGCCAATATCGCCCATTGGAACGATGTCTCCGGTAAATCTCCAGGCTCAATGTCGATAGACGCCACGGAAATATTTCAAGAGGGATTAAGAGTCCCTGCGGTCCGAATGTTCGCTAACGATCAACCAATTTCTGGCGTGGTCGATATGCTCGTGTGTAACTCAAGAATGCCTGACTTTCTCAAAGGTGATATGTGGGCGCAAATTGCGGCATTACGACTTGGCGCCAAACGCATTATCGAGCTCGCCGACAAGTACGGTGTAGATACCTATCGATCGGCATTAGAGAGTTATCTAGATTTTGGTGAAAAAATGGCACGGGCCACCATCAAAAAATTACCCAATGGTTACTATAAAATTGAGGATCTGCAAGATGATGGCACCACACTCAATGTCGCGATGGAGGTTGTTGGTGATGAGCTCATTATCGATTTAACGAATGCGCCACAACAAAGTAGTGGCCCTGATAACCTATCGCGCGACGGCACGCTGTTAGGATGTCAAATGGCATTAATGGGCTTAATTGGTGATCGAAATATGGCCAACGGTGGCTGTTTCAGACCAATGGCGGTAAAAACATTAGCTGGGACAATCTACGATGTGAACGAACCCGGGGCTTGTGGGATCTATTTTGAAACGATGATCAGGCTTAATGATTTACTGTGGCGCTGTCTCGCACAACAAGTAACCGACCAATTGCCGGCAGGTAACTTCTCCTCTATTTGCGCAACGATCATGGGCGGAGTCCACCCTGACACCGGTCGTCATTATTCGATTATTGAGCCAGAAATCGGCGGGTGGGGCGCCGGCAATGGCTTTGACGGTGTCAACGCGATGTTTTGTGCATTGCATGGCGATACGTTTAACTGCCCTGCTGAAATCGCTGAAACTCGTTATGGCGTTACGGTTAGCCAAATGGCGCTAAACGATGAGGATGGCGGCGCGGGGCAATTTAGAGGGGGGAAAGGCATTGTTCTTGATTACAAAATCCGTAGCGATGACAGCTTTCTTACGTGTGCATATACTCGCTCTAACGTCGCGCCGTGGGGGCTTAACGGCGGTGAAGTGGGAACATTCAATCGCATCGAAGTAATACGCACCGACGGCAGTACAGAACGCCACGCGATGGCCACCGAGGTTAACATCAATACTGGCGACACCGTACGTGTCATCACGGCCAATGGCGCAGGATACGGTGATCCAAAACTACGCGATCGTCAATCAATAGCCAGTGACATTAAAAACGGCTACGTCACGCCACAATACGCCCAAAAAGTCTATAACTTCTCTGGAGAAGGCTAATGGATAAACCCTCTAATGACTATAGTCAGCAAAGGGTGCCAGATAACCAAACGGTATCATCAGGGCATATCGCCTTGGTGATCATTGGTGGCACCATCGCGATCCCCGCTTTTTTAATGGCAGCCCAAGTGGGCAGCAATCTTGGATTTATTAGTGCCGTAATGGTTTTTAGTTGCGGTGCCTTCATTCTAGGTTCTATGAATGCCTGCACCAGTTGGGTTGGCAGTATAACTCGACTGTCGGCGTCTAAATTAACCGAAAATGCCTTCGGATACCATGGGGCCAAATGGATTAACGGATTAATCGCCTTCACGCTTGCAGGTTGGTATGGTGTAAATTGTAAGATGTTTGGCGATGCAGCAAATACAGTATTGACCTCGTTTGATGTTCATTTACCAGTGTCACTGTATATGATAATCGGCAGCGTATTGATGTTGTGGGTCTCACTTAAGGGATTTAAAGGTATCGACAAACTCGCGTTATGGTTAGTACCGCTGATGATTATATTTATTTTCTACGCCGCAACGTTAGCGATAGACTCACCAAATGTTGATGCGCTATGGGTAACGAAGAGTCAGATGTCATTTTCATCAGCTATTTCAGCCGTCGTCGGCGCTTACATAGTAGGCGTTGTCATCCAACCCGATTACAGTCGTTTCGCTAAAAGCCCCGCCGGTGCCTCCATTTCTGCAGGGTTGGCATTACTGGTCGCTTTTCCAATAGTGCTGGTTCTTACGAGTATCCCTGCGATCATTAGTGGCCAATCAAACCTTATTTTGGTGATGGTAGGTATCGGTATTGGCGCCCCAGCATTCTTTCTATTACTTCTATCGTCATGGTCTTCCAACGTACTGAGCCTGTATTCATCAAGCTTGTCGATAAACACGATTGCACCAACGTTTACCTTAAGAAATATCACCATTTTCATTGGGTTGATCGGAACCGTCATTGCGTTTGGCGATGTTCAAAAGTACTTCATCGACTTTCTCATCGTACTCGGTATTGCCATTCCGCCAGTGGGCGCCATTTATTGCCTAAATTTTTGGCTTAACGAAGGCAAAACCTTAACTATCAAAAATCATCATTGGCCCGCAATAACCGCTTGGTTGGCTGGCTGTATCCTCGGTTTTCTAAGTTATCAAAACGTTTTTACAGTGACTCAAGTGCCCAGTCTAGATTCAATCTTAATTTCACTTACTTTCTATATGCTACTTCGCAAAAACCGATTACTTGATTCTGCCAAGTTGACCAAGTCAAATTAACAATAGGATAAACCACAATGAACGGAATAAAACTTAGATGGCTTAATCCGATTAGCCTCCCCCATTATGACGAACCGATGGGTGAAATAATCAGAAGCATTGTCAGCCCCAATACCCAAGTAGAAGTTGTTTCGCTAGATAACCCTATAAAGATGGACAACCTTGAGTATCGTTACTACGAATCTTTGGTCTGGGGAGACATTGCGAGAGTTGCCTATGACGCTGACAATTGCGGTGTTGATGCCATGATCATTGGCTGCTTCTACGATCCAGCACTCGAAGATTGTCGCGAAATTTGTCAACACACCATCGTTGTCGCGCCATGCCAAGCAAGCATGCAATTAGCTGCAAACTTAGCCAATAAATTTTCGGTCATTGTCGGACAGGAAAAATGGATAGAACAAATGACAGAACGTGCTCACAGCTATGGTTTTGAACACTATTTGGCGTCGATGCGCTCTGTCGATATCGCTGCAAATTCGTTGCAATGTGACACACAATATACCACAAAATGCATCATTAAAGAGGGTCGAAAAGCGATGGAGGAGGATCATGCCGAAGCACTAATTCTTGGCTGTACTTGTAACTTCGGTCTTGCCGAAAAGGTTCAAGATATCCTAGGGATACCCGTTATCGATCCATTACTGGCCGCAGTAACCATGGCTGAAAACCTTGCTAACCTAAAACAGAACTTTGCCATAAAGCCGAGTAACAAATGGAGTTCGCAAGCGCCCCCCGTCGCAGAAATGGCTAAGTTTCAATTGGACACCTACCCTGCCCCGATTGGCAACCGAGTATTTTTCTAGTTTAGGGCTACATCGATGCAGCTACAGCATACCTGTAGCTTACGATACAAACGAACAGGACAACGACATGACAATAGGTATTGGCGGACAATCGACGGTGCAGGCACTAGCAAAGTTAACGAATATGCGCGAAAACATTGCTCCTATTACAGCGGTTGAGTATCAAAAACGACTAAATAACGTACAGCAGTTGATGAAAAACAACAATATTTCGGCATTATTTATAACGCCAGGTAGCAACCTAATCTACTTTGTAGGCATCAATCTGATGTGCACCGAACGATTAACCGGCGTTATTTTAACGGTGACTGGCCAACTCACCTATATCGTGCCACATTTTGAATTAGACAGCTTTCGCGAGCACCTAATACTGCAAGGTGCAATCGCAACATGGCAAGAACATCAAGATCCAGTGGGATTAGTAATCAACGAGATTAATAATAATCTGTTAATCAATAACAATTCATCATTGGGCACTCCAAACCGCACAAAAGTCGCCATTTGTGGCTCAACATCCTTTACCACGGTTAATAAATTCATTAGTGGTTATCCCGACATTAATGTCGTCTGCGCTGATGAAATCACAACGACATGTCGCCAAATAAAGTCAACGGCAGAGATTGCGATAATCAAAACTGTGATGGCCATGACGTTAGCCGTACAACAGGCGGCCGCAAGTGTCCTTTATGAAGGGATAAGCAGCGAAGAAGTCGTTGATTTTATCGATAAGGCCCATAAAAAGGTGGGCGCAACAGGCTCATATTTCTGCTTAGTGTTGTTTGCACAAGCGTCAGCCCTGCCGCATGGCATTAAAGGATGGCAAACCCTAGCGCTAAACGACATGGTATTAATAGACACGGGTTGTAAATTGATGGGTTACACCTCAGATATTACACGGAGCTACGTTTACGGTAAGCCTAATGAGCATCAACGACGCGTCTGGAATGCAGAGAAAGCAGCGCAGGCAGCAGCATTTTCAGCGGCCAAACTATCTAACACCTGTGAATACGTCGATCAAAAAACCCGAGTATCGCTCGCTAAGAGCGGCTTTAGCGAAGACTATGAACTGCGTGGGCTACCACACAGAACGGGGCATGGGATCGGCATTGATATCCACGAATCGCCCTACCTAGTTGGTGGTGATAAAACCAGGCTTGCAGCAGGGATGTGTTTTAGTAACGAACCCACAATCTGCGTCCCTGGAAAATTTGGCATCCGCTTAGAAGACCATTTCTATATGACGAAAACCGGCCCCAAATGGTTTACAAGCCAAAGTCTGAGCATTGAAGAACCATTTGGGGTTGGCGAATAAATCGTTACTTTTCTCGAATTCTAGAAAGTAAAAAAGGCGCCAACAATTTCATGTTAGCGCCTTTATCTATGAAGATCCCATAAAGGCATATCAGCAGACAATTGTTATGATTTAATTAACGATAGTTGATGTAAACCATGAAGGTCTTATCAATCTATTCCATGGCTAAAATTTAGAATATACAACTTTACTGCGTTGGTCTCTTTTTTGGTTTTTAGGGATTTCAAACACGGTTAATCCACCTTGACGTAACCCTCCAAACACAAAGGAATCAATATGCTTTTGAAATTCCTTTGCTTCCCAATTACTGGTGATGATTGTCGGACGATTATTATTGACTCTGGTTCTAATAATCTCCCCTAATTCGCCAATTTGGCCATCGAAAAGTTCTCGTTCTGCAGCACCAACTTCGTCAATAAACAAGATGTCGGCTTTTAATGCCCTATTTCGTGTCGCCTCCGCTAACTTGGGGTCTTCTTTATGCTTCCACAAATCCCGAATTAATACATTAAATTGCTTAGCAAGACCAACGCCACCTATCTCATTGGTAAAGTGATTTACGATTGCGCAAGCTAAGTGAGTTTTTCCTGAGCCATACTCACCACATATCAGTAGGTTTAACGATGAGCTTTTATCAATAACCTTGAGGCCTTCAATATAATTACCAGCTTGTTCAACAAGACGAGCTTGCCATTCTTCGTCAGCATGAAAATTTGAAAACGTATGTGCAGCTAACGCAACGTCTGACTCTCTCATCATCGCAGCCATGTAATTGGTCTTTGTCTCATTGGCGATTCTTTTGCTATCGACTTCAGCCTGGTCATTCTGCCACGCTCTGTATTCTTCCACGCTAGAAAAAGCGGGTTTTATATGCTGGGGCCCAACTCGTTTTAATAACTTAGTCCGCATTTTGTCCATGTCGAGTTTCATTTTTTTCATGTTATATCCCAAATATCAGTGTCAAAGCCACCCGAGTTAGAGTCCATATTCTTTTTTTCTCTTCGTTCACTTCTCGGTACTTTGTCCGACTCAAAACGCTTTTTAGAAATTAAGAAATCTTTTTGATAGCCCTTAGATCGAGCTACCCATTTGCGCCATAGTCCAAGCCATTCATTTTTCGTTTTTATATTTACGTTATGAATCGGTGATTTATTAGCAATATAATGACCTGTAAAGTTGTGCCATTCTGCCTGTACATCACCATTATAGCCAACTAAATCAGCGATACGGCTCAGCTCATAATCAAACGTTAATCGCTCTACCTCATATAACAGCGAACTTGTGGTCACGGGTTGCGTTGGAACGGCGTTCGTCACTGTTTCTTCTGCCGGCGGGTTTGACTGTCTAAAATCAACGATATCATCCCCTTTCTTAAAGGCACACGCTTGGCATAAGGTTTGTAAATTTTCCTTAGAATTAGCACCACCTTTCGCAAGCGGGATAATATGGTTGAGCGCAATGTTTTCAACGACATAACAAGATAGACATTTAAAACCATCTCGGTTATACACTAAATGTTTCTGTTTTAACGTTAATTTATCAATCTCTAGTTGACTCAAATTTACTTCAGGAGTTTGAGCTACAATTAAGCCTTTTTCATCGACGGTTATCATTAAGTTTTGTGACCGAAGATAATCTGCACCATTAAATCTGTAGACATCATAACTTGAATTATCTTCATTCGAATTCACTTGCGTAACTAAGCCAGACTCAACAAAACTAGCCATTGTTTTTCTAAATGAGGCCGCGGACAACCCAGCGCTAGTTGCCAAGAAACGTTTATTGAGCTTGAATTCATTTTCAACGTCACAAATTTCTGCAATTGAGATTAATAAAGATTTTTCTTTCGCTGGGAGGGTAATTAACGAAGCTAAAAATGTTGCTTGTAATGACATAGGAATCTGCTCTTACATGATAAATAAAATATCTGACAATAATTTGTAATTAAAATATTAAACAGTACTTTATACGATTAAGCTAATTTTAGCATATTCACTGTCTAGTATCATCACCGGTCTACCATATGACTTTGTTCTTTGGATATCTCAAGCTCCTTGATATCAATATAATAATCGCACCCGATTCGTGGACAATACCACTGTCATTAAATAAGTAGTCTTGTTGCGCGTAGGAAACACAGAATAGTAGGAGACAATTCATGCCAATAGATTTACTTTTTGTTTTTGGGCACAGAGATGGGGATTTAACCCTAGTTCAGGCGTTGAAATAAACCGTTGCTTTTACCACGTCCTAGAAAGCAAAAAAGGCGCTAAAAAATTAATGTTAACGGGCTTTTCTATATTAAGTGGCACAGAGACAGGGATTTGAACTCTAGTTCAGGCGTTGAAATAAACCGTTGCTTTTACCACGTCCGAGAAAGAAAAAAAGGCGCTAACAAATTAATGTTAGCGCCTTTTTCTAATAAGTGGCACAGAGATAGGGATT